>Ga0315903_10000867_pt1 | contig 45618 bp, 70 predicted proteins | sample LakEriMetagenome_7_FD_203524 | JGI IMG/M metagenome (GOLD analysis project Ga0315903, IMG submission 203524) | Freshwater fungal communities from buoy surface, Lake Erie, Ohio, United States - Buoy 2 MA119 | ecosystem: Environmental > Aquatic > Freshwater > Lake | place: USA: Lake Erie, Ohio... | reverse complement strand
CAATCCTATGTACGCCCAGCAGATACAGCACATAACTGGCCACTGAACTGCCACGTCCTACTCCCCAAATCACCTGGTTGGCCCGCATGGTATCCACTAGATATTTTAGATACTTCAGCAGGTCAAATAGATCTCTTTCCTGGAACAGCAATAGCTCTTGCCCTACTCGCTGTAGCTCTGCGTCTGTTTGGCAAAGATTCAACACATGAGCCGCAATGTCTAGTTGCTTGTATTCCTCGGGCATGAACCATGTACTTTGGCAACGATGATCATAGGCTTCCTGTGTGAGATCTTCCTCACACATCTGATCATACTCAATGAATGCAGGAACGTTCTCCAGTATATGAGCCATTTCTTCTCTGCTGATTCGATCCACAAACATGCCTTCAAACACTGAAAGATCGTGACCCTGCATCAAGAGATCGCAGATATCATCTTCGCTGTAGATCTGTTCGCCAAACTTATTCGTTATCATCTTTGCGGAATGCCACCACTGTGTTGCCTTTGTTATTGTCTTCCTTGTCGTCCCAGTCCAGGCCCAACAGTTGCCAGGTAGTGGTGCCTCGGATGCTGACTATTTTACCGCCATCCTTGCTGTCGCTGACAGTGGGATCAGTGCTGTTCCACCAGCCCTTTTGGGCAAATGGCCCAATGGTTTCGTTGTCGCTTTGGAAGTATGTGATATTTTCGCCCAGTTCAGAACTCAGTCGTAGCTGAGTCATGGCCAATCGACCTTCCATGACCGAGTCCAGTTTAGAGTATAACATCATGCCAATGATCTGGTCAACCGGCTGTTCGGGCAGGATCACTGTGCGCAGACCCGCGGCCTGTAGTCGCTTGATAGCGGCTTTTTCTCGCTGATCGACAAACACTGAGTTTTGCATCTGCATGAATAAGATGTATTTCAGCCGCTCCAGAGCAATGTTCTGCTCTCTGCCGTCTCTAGTATTAGTCATCATCTCACAGCGAACCACATAGGAGTTCATCATCACCGAGTCTTCCCAATAGGCCGCGGCCAGGAACTCTGCTGGATATTCTATTTTTACATTCATGAAATATTGATTTTATCTTTGAAGTTTTGATTGGACTCTTCGTAGGCCTTGGCCTGTTTTTCTCTCAGCTTGTTGTTGTAGCTTTCTATGGCCATGCGTATTTGATCGCAGATCTGTCCATTGCTGGATCTATAGGCGATGTTGAGCTTGCGATTGAGCTCATTGATTTTTTCTATCAGCTCTTCCTGTGTTAGATTATCTATGTCGCCTATGAGTGGGTGTTCCATCACAGATCTCCTTGTTGCCTGTTTTCTGAATAGTAAGGATCAAATGATCCACCAGGATAACGGCTTTCTAGCTTGCGGACATTTTCTGCGATGACATCGTTGGGGTCAAGATTCAGTGCGCGACAAGCGTTGATCCAGTACCACATGACATCACCCAGTTCACGTTTCATATGAAACACAGCTTCTTCGTTGAGTGCTTTGCCTTGGAAGAAAATCTTTTTCGGTATTTCACAAAACTCTCCTGTTTCGGCTGCCATTCCCAAAGCGGCTGTCAGGAGCAATGGCACGTTGACATCTGGACCATGACGCATTTCTCCATCAAACAACTCATAGTTGGCATCAATGCGATCCAGCGTGTCCATGAACGTGGTCAGATCATTGCTGGGTTCACTGGTAACCTTTTCTACGAATTCTTGATATCGGTTGAGATCGATGGGCATAAAATAAAACTCCTCTACACTACTTTAGCATAGAGGAGCTGAGTTGTCAATGATTTTGGTTAAGCAACAGCTGGATAAGTGTCCGATGCATCTGGACCTGTGCTCACGCACCACCATGTGCCACCAATATAGGTCAGTGTGGCTGTCTGTCCTTGTCCTGTAAAAGTAACGTTGCCAGCGGCAGAGTTGTTCCAACCTGCTGAAGCCAGGGTCAAGACCTGCACACTGGGTGTGGCATTGCCACAGATGACCACTTTGCTCTGACCTGCTGAACCGTTGGCCAGTGTTCCAGCAAACGATCCAGTCTTGGTAATGATACTAGTGGTAGTGTTCAAACTCAACGCGGCGTTGCTGGCAACAGATTCCAAGGATGGAAGATACACAGGATCCAAGTTACGATTCAAATCTTGGATGGTGATGGCCGAACCAGCGTTGCTGGATGTGAACTCAAAGGCAAAAGTACCTATGGTACTGAAAGTGATCACGTTGGTAGCAGTGTTGATACCCTGGATGTTTGAGTTGCCAATGGTCACAGCGGCTGGCAATGTCAGGGTGTAGGCCGTGCTACTCACTGTCACTATCACTCGTACCGCAGCCGCGTTGCCGGCGCTGGGCCAGTTGGCAAAGGTCAATATGGTATTGGTGTCCATGGTAAAGGTATGGAATCCACCGGCAGCAATATTCACGATCACTGTGCCTGCCACTGTCTGTGCGCTGGCGTTGCCAAGATTGATACGAGTGGTCCTAGCACCGTCCAGCTTGGCGTTGAGTATGGGATTGCCATCCATGTCATTGGTCAGGGTGGTGCCTGTCAGGGCTTGTTTGACAATGACTTTGGCTTGTAGATCGTCGATTTCCTGCTCGGCAAACTCAAAGTTTGTTTTGATGTTTGTAAAGTTGTCGCGGAAACCCTGCGAATCGTTGTCTTGACCAGCTACTGGGTATGCTGTGTCTATGTTGTTTGGGTTGATATTAGATGCCATCTTTTCATCCTATTTTATGGGTGTATTTAGCGTTGTTTATATTGCTGAGTCATCTTTAAAATAACTCCAACGACTATTTGTGGTATCCCAATATGCAAATTTTCCGCCCGGAACGCTGTCGCTTAATGAAATCATTTGACCAGCTTGCCCTATTGTAGATCTAGCAGTTGCTATGGTTTTTGTTGTTACTTTTAAGTATTGACCAACAATATTTCCACTGGCTGTTAACGAGGTAGTAGTAATATTATTTGTTATAGCCGCATTGCCAGCAGTTAATGTAGCATTGGTAGTAAAACCTTGATTAGCTATAATAAAACTACTAGATGTAATTCTTCCAGTTACTGAAAGATTAGCATTAGCTGTGATAAAGTTGGCAAATATGTTGGCATTGCCAGTGATAGTTGTGGGTATCAATGTACCCACGGTCACGAGTCCGGTGGCTGTTAATCCCACAGTTGATACAGCATTGGCATTGACATTGGCCACATTGGCATTGCCACTGGCAGAAACAAAGTTTTTACCTACGACGTTACCGTAGCTGTTGACGTCGCCGGTGACTTGTAATGCCTGGCTCATTGTAACTGATCTAGCAAAAGTACTGGTATTGGTCACTGCTAGATTAGCAGTAGTTATATTTGTAGAGTTGATCGTGTTAGGAGCAAGATTACCATTGTATGTAGGCAAATAAGACGCCACATTGGCATTGCCATAGGTGCCCGTGGCTGCTGGCAGATTGGTAATGTACCTACCATCACCAAACAAGAATCCGTTGATCGAGCGTATGTTGCCCGTGGCCTGCAGGCTGACCAAGGTACCCAAGGAAGTCACGTTGGGCTGTGCGCTGGCCGTGACCGTGGCAGCGTTTTCGCTGAAAATACCCAGGCTGTCAAAGTTAGCATCTAGCTCAGCTAGATTGATGTTTCCTGTGGCGTTGGCAAATTGATATGGTACTGTCATGTTTTCTCTCGATCTTTATATTTATGGGGTACCTTCGTTGACCCAGTCCACGGTTTCTGGCACTGAGTTTACCCAATCCACTATGTCATCATCATCATTGACCCAGGGCACGATGGCCGGAGGCTGTGGCACAGGTGCAGGGCTTGGAGGAGCACCGCCCAGGATATTGATCTTGGGATACAACAAGTACTTGTTGTAGACATCTGTGAGTCCGTAGTTGTCTTCGGGCACGATAAACACTGTGCTGCCGCCGTCAAACGTGGTTTCATCGCCGGCAGGTTCAGGTATCAAGCTCCAGGTGACTTTGCTCAGGCCTTCAGTGGGCGTGAGTGGAAGATAGAGTTCTGTATTTTTAAACAAGTTACCTCGGGTGACCAACAGTGCGTCATAGGTAACGTATGTACCGATCAAGGTAAACGACACATAGTTGTCATCGACCACGGTCATTCTATACAAGCCCAGTTGATCTGGTGCGCTGGTTATCACCGAGCTTGGATCCAATGTGGTGTCATCCCAACTCAGTTGATCATAAGTGCTGGGCCAATCAGTCCAGGCCTGAGTTTCTGTTAGCCCAACCCAGTCTTCTTGCTTCTGGAAGATCACTGTGCGATTGTTGAGCTGGCGGCCATTGTCACCGTCAATGCCGCCCAAGGCAGCGATGCGATCCAGAGTCTGATTGTTGATCTGGCTGTAGGCCAACTGTGTGGCATAGTCCACTGTGCCCTTGAGTACGATGTTGCTGGGTCTGTCCACGCGATCAAATGTTGTGGCTTCAGCCGGACTTGGGATCCAGCTGTCTGTGACAGGATCCCAGTTCTTGCTGTACTGTCTATCTAAGATGTAGCGATCAGCGATGAAGTCTATTAGGTTCAAGCGTTCGCCCCAGCGTGTGCGGATGTTGTAGGCCAGCTGTTCGCCTTTGCCTGGCTCGCAGTAGGCCACTATGAATGCACGAGTAAATCCCAGCACACGACCATTGGCCTGCTTGGATGTCATCCATAATGGCAACACTTCGGCATACTGACCCACGGTGTCTATGACCTGATCACGCATTTCAATCAAGCTGTTGGGATATACTTCAGTGATGGTTTCGCCTTCGTATTCAAAGGGAAATGCCACAGGCACAGTCTGTGGTGGGCTTTCACCCTGTGAGTTTACTCCAGAATCCTGTACTTCGCTGTAGACAACTTCATACACAACGTTGCCTGTGTTGCCCAGTCGAGCCTGTGCCACTTTGATTTCTCCCAGCACCAACTGTTTGCGGAAATGGTTGAGATCCAGGGCCTGCACATATTCTTCCAGACTCGAGCTGGTCAAACCAAACGCATGCTGATATATTATGTTCTTGGCCACACCAAAGTAAGGATCATCGGGCCTGTAGATAAAGCTGGGCTGTATGATGTCTTGATCCTGTAACAAACTATTGACCAAGGCACGGTCAGCTTCGCCGGGCATGGCCTGGATGTAGAGACCTTCATAGGGCTCGTTGTATCGGCGATTTACACGTATCCTAAAAGTCTTAAACACTGAAATCAAACCGTCGACGCTGTAGGCATTGACTGTGAATACAAATGTTGAATCAAATGTGGTTTCATCAGTGCCCAGTCTAGTGGCTCGTTGTGCATCAAAGGTAGTGGTACCACCGTCGATGGCAAAGGTATTGAAACTCACTCGACCTGCGATATTGCCCGATGGTAATAGTTGTAGGCCTTGTGGTAGTTTGTTGTACACGCCAGGCACATAGTTTTCTGCAGGGCCAGCACCAGGTTTGAGTTGATACAACAGCTGGCGTCCTGATGTGTTCACTGCTTCAATCTGGAACAGACTCACAGCACCGTTGTCAATGATGCCCACGTTTTCAGGTGTGAGCCAGGTCACTGCTGTTTCTACATCACCAATGGTGGTGATCGAGTAAGAATAGGGCGGAGAGATCAGCTGTGGGTTATCACGTTTGTAAACGTAGATTGTAAAGTTGAACGCAGTTTCCGTGGCACCTTGATTGGGCAAATATCCGTACAACCAACCAGTGGTACTGTCCAGGCTCAGGCCAGGTGGAAGGTCAGCAGAGTCTCCGGTGGCTATTTCCCACTCCACTGCATCGCCATCGAGGTCAATGGCCTGGAACTGATAGGCAAAGAAGTTTGAGTGTCTATACAGGCCAATGTTGCCATTGGGTGGATAGTTGGCCACAAATGGTGTGCGCTGTGGCAACACATCTGCTGTGATCTGATTGTTGTCGGCTGTGAAGTCTGTGGTGTCGGCTGTGAGACTGTCTCTAGATACCACAAACATTGTGTAGGTTCGTTGATTGCGATCTTTGCCGTCAGATATCTGTAGGGTAAACTGATAGTTTTTACTGATACTGCGAGTAGAGAAATCAAAAGGAAACTGATCGTAGGTGGTCCCTGCACGATCAAAACCTGCTGTTGCTGTGTCTGGCAAGGGAGCGATGGGAGTGATGTATCCTGTGATCAATCCTGTTGTAGTAATGCTCACACCCGGAGGCAGCTCACCATCTTCCAGCGTGATCACCACACGATCTCCTGGATCTTGATCTGAGAACTCGATCTGATAGTCCACAGTGTCGCCATCATAAAATAGGCCGATGCTGCCAGCTGGGGTCACAAACTCGGGCAAGTCCTGACCAGTGACAGTGATTTGAAAAGTACGATCAGCGATGCGCATTTCACCGTTGAGCATCTCTGTGTAAGCTCGCACTGCGAATCTGCTGGTGACGTTTTCTGATACTTCGGTGGGCACACCACGCACAGTGGAAAACGCCTGCGGAACTCCTTCCACTACTCCGTTGGTCTTGACCTGTATACCTTCGGGCAAGGTACCTGCTATCAATCGATATTTGACTATGCCACCATCAGGATCCACTGCTATCACAGGAGTAGTGAAAAACAATCCTTCGGCCACTGTGCCTAGATTACCAGCAGGAGTTATCCATTGTGGTTGTGCCATAGTATTAGAAACTCGATAATGCTACACGACCCCAGACGTTGCTGGAACCGTCATAATCTGCATAGCATACATAGAAAAATCCAGAATCGTATGCAGTTTGCCCAGCGGTATCTCCCACGCTGCCAACACTGGTGACCGGTGGATTTCCACTGGTAAATGAGTTTAAATATGCAAAGTTATTGTTGCATTTGATATAGGCTGTTCGTAGCCCATCTCCGGTCCCGTCGTTGGGCACTGTACCTACGTTGATCACTTCTATCGCCATTTTCTACCTCGCTTTGAGATATTTATGGCGATTTGAAGTGTTTGATATTAGCCTATGTACCAGGCGCTGCCATCAGCCCATACAGGAACAGCATTGCCAGCACCGCCCACAGCAACGTTGCCCCAGACTCGGGTGTCGGCATCTGTGACAAAAGATCTAGCGCCAGAAAGAGGAGTTGGTAAGTTAGCCACTAAAACCTGCTGGGTACGAACATAGCCGTTGCCAACAGTGACGTTGCCAGCATACAATACAAAGTTAGCGCCAGCACCAAATCTTGCCATTTCTGCTGGTGTCGTGCTACCAAATCCTGTGGTCCAGATACTGACATGTGTACCTTGAGAAACGTCTGTCCAGTTTTCTGCGGCATCTATTGTTACACGGCCTCGAGCACTGTTTGAAAAATCCGTGGATCCGTACCCAAGTCCGCCAAACACAGCTAGTCTGTCGTCCTGCTGTACCGATGCATAACTGCTGGTGTTTCCACGTGCAAATCTTCCTATAAACGCACCACCTAATGTATTAGTTTCACCATAGGTATCAACTTCGATTTTGTTGCTGGTATTTGCGATGTCACTGCTGATTCTCAACAAAGTATTGGTGCTACCCTGCATGAATATACCGCCTGTACCATCAGGATGGATGAAGATGTTGCCATTGCTGCCAGGTGCGGTTTGTATGCTACCTTCCGAAGGTATAGTGATGTTGCCAACTGTGTCAAATGTCCACTGTGCTGTGTTACCAAAATCATCGTTGCTGTTGATTACAACATTGCCGGTGTTGGCCAACTTGACATAGAGATCGTCATTGCCCAAGAACAGTTCAGTGTTGTATAAGTTACCTGTGGTCAAGTGCAAGTGATTAAAATCCACACCGCCGGTAGGATACACCCACAGTTGCTGGGTTGGATCAATAATGGTGGTAGGTGTGAGCACTATGGCATGGCCAGGAAAACCGTCGGGATTGGCTTGCTCATTTATAATACCGCCTTGTGGCAACACCAAGTTACCATCTCGGTCAAAACGCCAAGTATTGCCAGTGTTGCCAGTATTGATGTTTACGTTGCCGTAAGATCCTGCTCCGAGACCCGAACTACCTCCAAAAATATTAACATTACCGCCAAGCCCGTTGTTACCATAGCCACCAGTAATATTAGCATCACCGCCTGATGTCTGACCTTGGCCGCCCCGTATATCTAGATGCCCGCCGGCAGCATTGCCACTTTGACCACCATAGATTTCAATGTAGCCACCATCACCGTTGTCAACAGCTTCGCCGCCTTCCATGGCGATGTAACCACCGTTGTTGTCTGGACCAGAGAGGCCGCCGCGGATCTTGATGTCACCGCCGGAGCCACCTGTCACAGCATTACCAGCATCGCCTGAACCACCGCGTCCTGCATACAAATAGATGTCACCACCTTCACCCGCGGTGTTGGCAGCACCCGCACCAGGATTGATGACTAGACGTTGTGAATTTTGATTTATGTTGGCATCACCGTTGGGTGTGCTGATCAAGGCTTCTTGTGAGGCGTCACCAAACAACAAGGTCTGCCCTGTGAGCGTGCCTGTGCGATCACCTCGCGTTATATTCAACGTGGGATAGATTGTAGTACCATCGGTGTTAAATTGCCATGTGTATGAGTTGTTGTTGTAGTCTGTCTGGATAAAAACATTGGTATTGGCATAGAGCTGTAGTTCATCGCCTTCGGCATACAGTCTCAGATCATCAGCCGCATAGATATCAAGGTCAGCATCTTCGCCGGGATTGGTTCTGGTAGTTTTGATAGAAAAATCCTGGTCCACTGCGCCCCATAGTTCGTTGTTTGGAAATGAAGTCATGCCATCTGTGCCAAATGTCCAGACATTGCCACCGGCCGTGGTTATCGTAGCATTGCCACCTGATGTAGCTATATTAAAGTTTGATGAGCCGTTGGCCAAAGGCAGTCCTGCTCCACCACCGCCACCTGCTATGGGTGTGAGTGCGCTCCAGGCCGATGTTCCATCGCCGATGCGCAGTTCGTTGTTGGTGGTGTCGTAGCCAGGCTCGCCCAAGGATAGCACTGGATCTGTGGCAGCCCAGTTGGCTGCTGTATCTCTTCGTAGTTTGATTAGTGTTGACATTTAGGCTGTGCCTCCGTTGAATATGTTGTCGAAGTCGGGATCATATACAAAATCCGCGAACTGATTGTCGGCAACATACTGTGCTGTGCCGCTTTCTATGGCTGTTTTTGAACTCCAGCGATCACCGGTCCAGGTGTAGATCACATCGTTAGTGGGTATATAAACCTGCCCCACAGTGGGGTTTGCTGGCATTTCTAGTATTCTCATTTTTTCTAGTTCCTATTTCATATTTACCGTTATAACCCGTAAGTTCCTCGGTCGGCGTTGAAATTCTGTAGCACTTCACTGGCAGAGAGTGCGGCGTTGTAGAGACGGACCACGCCAATACGGCCGTTCATCCATTGGCTATACTCACCATTGTTGTATGAACCTATATACAGATTTGATGATGTATTGAGTATGCTTGGTAAAGTGTGTGCAACACTACCTATGCTAACACCGTTGACGTAGGTTTCTAGCGAGTTAGTAGCTACATTTTTCCAGACATACACTATTTGTTTCCAAGTGTTCAATGGTAATGTATAACCAGTGCTATCTACATAAGCGCCTGATCCATCGCCCATTTGAGCATAGGCATTGGCTCCGTTGATTCGCATGCTATACGAAACATCTGCTGCCAGACCACCTGGATCAAACTTGCCTAATACCACTTTACTGCCAGTGTTGGTGCCCAGATATACCCAGGCCTCCATGGTCCAGTCGCCTGACCCAGGTTCCAGAGCCGCGGTGTCGGTCACAGAGATCTGGCTGCTGGTGCCATTGTAGGAAAAGTAAGGACTGGTATATGTGATGTTGCTCATGGTACCAGTCAAGTTTGGAATGGTCAAACTGTTTATGGTTGTTCCTGACCCTGAGTAACTGGTGCTGTCAGCAGGATTGTAATACAACACCAAGTTATCGGTCACTGGTGAATTAACATCGACTACCCTGACACCTTTGAGTGTTACTCCTTGGATCTTCATTATATGCTCCACTTGTCTGACAGATATGTCTCTATGGCCAGAATCTCAGACGTGTTTAGTGTTCGTGTCCAGATCAGTATTTCGCCAATGTATCCCGAGAATGGATTGGTAACAGGCTGTGAGTCGGCACCCACAAACAAACCTGTGGCCGACGGAGATGTTGTTGTGCCCACATTGGTGCTAAAAGTCAAACTCTGCTGAGCACCATTGATTCGCATTCTAAGTCGAGCATTGTTTTGTACAGTGATGTCACCGTTGACTTGTGTACCGTCTAGGATCTGACCCATGTAATAGTAGTTGCTGGTATCGCCAGCAAAGGTACTCTTGGCACGGCCTCCTGCTGTTTCTACACCCCAGGTTGAATCCCAGAAAAACTGGAATCCGTTGGTATTGGTCTGTGTCACACGAGGTGTGCCGGTGAGTGCGTTGGCTTTGAGCACAATATAGGTGGTTTGTCCTGGCAAGCTCAATGCCCAGCTACCTATGGGGTTCAAGGTCATGACATCGTTGACGCCGTCAAACAGGAGAGTGCCCAGACTGTTTTGTTGACTGGCCGACCACAGCGGTTGCCGAGTACCGGTGGACTGATTGGCGTCACGTCCTGCACCTTGTTTGTCGATCCAAGCAGCCACACCTTCACCGTTGACTGGAGCTGATCCTCCCGAATCCTGTATGTAGGCCGCGTTGCTCTCTGACGCATCGTACCACAGATTCAAGCTAGGAATCTGGCTGGGTAAAACTACGCCTTGCTGTCCGACTATGGACATGTAAGGCATGATGATGCCGCTCATTATACTAATCCTACTCCGGCAATGAACCAAGTATCAGAGGAGACCTTGGTCACGCTGGCCACACCATATGATGTCAAGGTGCGATCAGACGAGGTTGAGTTACCTGCGAGATACAAGGTAACACCCACTCCACGTAACACTGATACGTTACCTGCACCTTGGTTAATGATGTTTATGGTAGCACCTACCTGGAACGCTTGGCTGGCATTGTTGGCTATGGTCAAGGTCAGGGCTGATGCTGATGTGGAGTAGTAGTGCTTGCCAGCATCGGTGGTAGCGATAGTGGTATTAGCTGCCAAACTCAACTGTGGTATGTCTCTGTAGCCTATGGCAAATCCTTCTACATTGCCTACTACGTTACCTGTGGTGACTAGATTACTGCTTACCACATTGCCTGTGGCGTTGATGTTACCAGCCGTGATGTTACCTGTGGTGACCACAGTATTTGATCCAAACGCACTCATCAGGGTAACCACGTTCGAGTCACCGTATGAACTGCCGCCGCCCAGGCTAACTGCTGTACCGTTGGCATAGTTTACTGAGAATGTATTGCCCGGTAATACGAGATTGCCTGCGTTGTTGAATGTCCACTGATAAACACCAGCCACGATGTCAACGTTGGCACTGGTACCTGTGACGTTGCCTGTGATACTGATATTGCCTATGAAGTTGTTAGCTGTGACATTACCTGTGGTAACGATAGTGTTGGATCCATAGTTGGCCAGGAAGTTGGCCACATTGGCATTGCCATAACTCGTGGCCACACCTGTTAGGAAAGCACCATTGCCCAGGACATAGTTGCCTGATACGTTACCCGATGCTGAGATGTTGCCCACGCTCAAGGTATTAGTGTCTGTACGATAACTTAGATCTACATCTGCACGAACAATCTGTTCTGTGGTACGATTTTCAATAAATGTGGGATAGTATGTTGTGCCCAGTCCATTGGTATCAGTAACATCAACAGTGACGGCATTGACTGAGGTAAGTTCACTGCCGTTGCCGATAAAATAGTTGGCAGTAACATTACCAATAAATGAAGCATCCGAGAAACCGTTGATGCTGGGTGCAGGGCTGGCTCCAGAGCCAACGATACCTGTGGTAACAACAAGATATCCACTGTTAGGTAAAGTCAAGTTGCCCGTGGTGTCAAAGGTCCATTGATATTGTGTTACGCCATTGGGCGAAGTGTAGATCTCTACATTGGCATCGTCCACTCGCACCTGCGTGTTTTCATTGTTGCTGATCATCTGCACCGAAGCATTGGCCGCGGCATACACAGCACCCCCGGTGTTGACAGTGCCATCTGGGTAGGTCAGATTGCCGGTGGCATCAAATGTCCAGGTTGGAGTGGTATTGGCTGAATCAGCAACAATAGCAAAGTCAACTGCCGAAGTAATGCTGAAGAAATCGTTTAAGCTGGGCGACGCACTGGCATCCCCAGAGTAGTTGATGTTGCCTGGTATAGTCAGCACACCAGTGTTGTCAAAGTTCCAGTAGTTTACAACAGTGGCGTTGTTGCCCACAGCGATCAGCACATTGCTGGCACCGTTGGTATATGGAGTATTGAATCCTACTACCGCTATGCTATCAGGAGCATTGGTATTTGCGGCCCAGCCCATGACCATTATGGCATTGGCACCTTCGCCAACCACTTGGAGAGCAGAATCATATTGAAGAATGCTCGAACCGCCAGCAGGAGAAGGACCAATCACCAGATTGGCCGGGGTGACTAGATTGCCATCAGTGGCAAAGTTCCAAGTCGCGGAACCGTTGGCTGTGACATTGACATTGCCGTCGGCTGTGGCTATTTCCACATTGCTGGTGCCATTGAGTATTCGATTGGTATTGAGTCCGGTGAGTTGGCTACCATTGCCAAACAAGTAATCAGCTGTGATATTGCCTGTGGTAGTGATCGAGGTAGTGCTGTTGTTAGACAGTATAGGTTCGCCATTGACTGTGAGCACATTGGCTGATGTCAGGCCAATGGGCACAGAATTCATGTAGATAGTGGAGTTTGATACCCAGAGGTCTTTCCACTGGAAGCCGGCACTTCCCAAACTATAAACATTGGTCGTAGCAGGCAAGATGTTGCCCACGTTCTCTATGGTCAGGTCGTCGAACACCACGTTGCCCACGTAGGTTGTGGGATCAGGAACCAGACTGGGGCTGAGATCGATGAACTGGCTGTTGTATTTTACATAGGCTCGACCATCCACTGAGTTCCACCAGATAGCTCCATTGCCAATGGCTGGTGCTGTGTTAGAGATAGTGGCGCCAATGATATTTGTAAGTTGGCTACCATCACCAATGAAATAGTTGGCAGTGACATTGCCTGTGAAGTTGCCGTTGACAGCGGCGATGTTTCCGTAGATAGTGGCATCGCTGACTGCTAGGCTAGTGCCCGTGATGGGTCCGCCCACAGAAACACCTATATTCGTGGTCCAGACATTGTTGGCAGAATCGTAAAGGAAAGTGGCTATGTCATCGTTGGCACCCACAGTGATGCCTGATCCATTGGCTGCCGAGTCAGTCGTGGCTGTGTTGGCCAACTGTATGGTCTTGGTGTCTGTAGTGATATTGCCAATCTGGATGGTGTTGCCAACCACAGTGAGATTGCCACCGATGTAGGCATCTCCAGGAACAGTCAACCCATCATTTATGGTTATATTGCCAGCTGTGACATTGCCTACAAAAAGTCCGCGCCAGCGATTGGTTACACTACCCAAAAACCAAGTGTTATTTGCGCCAGGAATAGTGTTGTTGTTTAGACGTACATTCCCCACACCATTTGGGCTCAACGCCAGATCTTGATTGACCTGTAACGTAGAAATAACATTGCCTTGGATCCGTACGTTGGAGCCAACAGGGCCGGCTGCCCAGATTTGATCAAAGTTATTATCCGTCTTTATGAAGGCTGTACGTAAGGGATCACCGGTTCCACTGTTGGGAGCCGTGCCTACATCGATGATTTGTTCTGCCATTTGCCTATTCCTTTTTTATATTTACCGGAATAGGCTGTTTGAGAAAGTTGCTAGTAAGGTGAGAAACTGCTACCGCATCCGCAGGTTGTGGTAGCATTGGGGTTATTGATCACAAAGTTTGAGCCCATGACGTCGTCCTTGTAGTCTATTTCGGCGCCTTGCAAGTAGCCCCAACTCATTGAATCTACCAAGATTTTTACACCATCATATTCAAAATCAAAATCATCTTCATTTTGTGCTTCGTCCAAGGTAAATCCGTATTGCATACCCGAGCATCCGCCGCCCTGCACGAACACACGCAGTTTAAGATTGGGATTGTTTTCTTCGGCTAGAATGTCTTTTAGTTTAACGACAGCAGGGTCTTTGACTTGCATTATGCGATCACTCCGATACGCTCATTGATGACTTCCCAGTTGATGATACGCCAGATATTATCTAGGTACTTTTCTTTGTCTTGTTGATAATCCAATGCCCAGGCATGTTCCCACCAATCAATAAGTAGGGCTATATCTGTGCGCACAGCATGATTCCGGATCGTTTTAATCTCGCCCGAAGTGCTCAAATATACCCAACCTGAACCTTGTATTTTCATTGCTGTTTCTTTCACAGCATCTTTGAAAGCATCAAAGTCGTCGAACTTCATCTCAATGAGTTGTAGGCTGGGGCCCCTGGGCCTGTTTGCGGCTTTAGGAGCCCTAAACTGAGGGAAGAACATATTGTGTAAAAAACTGCCAGCACGATTAAAATCCGCATTGCCTTCTCCTGCGTTGTAGCGTTTAGCATAACCTCGCGCCAGGTGTTCAAAATGATAATCTAGGGTTTTTTCGCTCATCACAGGATCCAGGTCCTTGACTCCATAAGGCAGGGGAGTGGTTTCTAGCTTGGCTGGACGTGTGGTGGCTTCTAAAAGATTAATAAAATCTGCTAATGATGCGGCGGTATCCATACTACTATTTACCGGCGGCGGGTTATGCGCCCCTTGGTTAGATCGTACATGGAAAATTCTATTTCTACCCGATCCCCTAGCAGTATTTTGATATTGTTCATGCGCATTTTTCCCGAGATAATGCCCATGACTTCTTTTTCAATATTGTCCACTTTTACACGGAACATGGCATTTGGCAACACATCCGTGACAGTGCCCTCCATCCGGATACCTTCTTCTTTAGCCAATTTTGAACTCGATCCTTTGCAAACGATCCCAACGGAAACTGCGCCAGGCAGCCTGCTCGATATCCCAGATCTTGCAGACGTCGTTGTTTACTTTAGCGGGTAGGTGTGCTTTTTCTACGGGCACTTCGACATTTTCTTTCACGATATACTTAGCACCGTGTTCTTCGCTGAGAGTGCAATTCATCACACGGGTAGAACCGTCGGCCTTGGTAAACTCTATCAACACAGGACCATCTTGCAAGACTCCTTTGATAAAACTCCGGAACTCCTCTCTTTCGGATTCAGCGGATTCTGTGTAATAGTTGCCTGGTTTTCCGTTGAGTCGGTTCCAAACTGATTGCTGTTCAAATGTCAGTGCCATTGTCGTTACCCCATGCTAGTGTCATAATAAGTTGATCTTCGGATTCAGTAAAATACCAGATCATGTAATCTTTGTTTATTTCTGTGCGATATCGGTGTCCAGGTAACCCAAAATGCTCTATGGTCCAGGCGCAGACTTCATTCCAGTGTTCCATGTATGGATTATTTTCCCAGTCGAGTCGTACAGGATATTCAAAGGTTTTTGTAGAGTCGTGACCTGACCTTACCACAGCACTGGATGACCTAGTGCTGTGACGCCATTTGCCTGCGTGATAATCAGGTGGAACGATCAGGGTCATCTACTGCCTCTACGGACCGGGTTTCCCAATCTGCAACATCATCCACGTCTGGTCCAAACCTTGCTCCGTAGGAGAGTGTGACTTCCTGTTCAAGGAGAACTTTTTTATCCGTATTATCAGTGACTGTGAGGTGTCCGTGTGAGTCGTTGATTCGGGTCACTCGACAGTCGTAGCGGTTATCCAAGGTTGATTGCCAAATAGTATCCATATTATCTCCTCATGGTTGCAATGGCCACGGCTTCTTCGTCTGAGAAGATAGGCACAGCATTGGACTTGTGCATGGTACCAATGCCCTTGATCTTGGTACCTGTGTAGACTTTTTCAGCAGGCTTCACACAAGGACCACCAGTGAACGGCAAGCTATTGATATGCGGAGTTTCTCTGCGAAACACCGTGGGTGCTGGCTTCCAGGTTTCTGCAGTCATGGCTCGACGTTGTCGTTTCTTTTCTTGCTCAACTCCGTGACGTTTCAGCATTTCTTTCCAGGATTGATCCAGTTGCTCGGCCTGCCGCTTGTGTTCGGCGCTGGCCCATTTTTTCTTGCCTTTTTTCTTGCCAGTGGTCGACAGCCAAGGGCCTTCTAGATGCATGGTCATTGTAGACTCCGTAATCCTAACATTGTAGTATTATACGAGATATTGGATTATTGGTCAACCACGATCCAAATGCTGTCTTTTTGGTAAGATTTTTGCCCAGTCTTCAGCATCGGGCAGTTGATCGATTTTTCTTGTTAGGCTGGGCCAGATCTGACTGAGTTCCCGATTGATCTCGATAAACTCTCGTTGGTCCTCAGGAACATCCTGGTCGCAATAGATAGCGTTGACAGGGCATTCAGGAACACATACCGCACAGTCGATACACTCGTCAGGATCAATGACCAGAAAGTTAGGCCCAGCTTTGAAACAATCCACTGGACAAACGTCAACGCAATCTGTGTACTTGCATCGGATGCAAGATTCTGTCACTACATAGGTCATTGTTATTCCTTGGGCATGATGCAAACAGGAATGGCCTGCATCTTGTGAGAGTTACGAGCACGAAGCTCTTGATAGCGTTTCAGCTTCCAGCGATCATCTGCACTGAGTTTGTGGCTGCCTGGCATCTGTGAATCTACTATTGCGGCACGTTTCAATAGATCCAGACTCATCATGCGCTCTAGATCAGGATAGCTCATGCCCAGCTGATCCTCGTCGGTGCGACCATCTGCCCAGAGTCCATCTGTGGGTGCGGCATCAATGATTTCTGGCATGACACCAAGTTCACGACCCATATCCCAAACATCGGTCTTCATGCAATCCCCAATGGGGCTGATATCCACACCACCATCTCCATACTTGGTAAAGAAGCCCACCCCAAAATCCTCGACTTTATTTCCGGTACCTACAACAATACCCCCGGTGGTCTGCGCGATCTGATACAAGGTCATCATGCGCAAGCGACTGCGACTGTTGGCGAAGGCCAACTCATTGTCAAATAAATCACCTGTGGCTTTTTCAAACTGTTTAAATGTGGGTGTTAGGTCTACAGTGTAGTTTTCAGCATTGTCAAACTGTGTTGTTAACCAATAAGCGTGTTTTACGCTGAGTTCGTGGGTGTGCTTGCTCTGCCGGATAGGCATACTCACTGCCATGGTATGGATGCCAGTGCGAGCGCACAAGGTAGATACCACAGCGGAATCAATACCGCCCGATACCCCCACAACCAAGGTGCCTATTTTGTTCCGGGTGGCATAGCTCTTGATCCACTTTGTTATGTGATTGATTCTTTGTTTTGGTGTCATATAGAGTTGTTTCTTTTTAAAAAATCATATAAAATTTTATGTGCTTCTCGATTTGGATGTGTTCCGTCAGGATAAAACAAGTCTTTGCGTTCATCAAATATATCACTTCTTTGATGACCTCGGTCTATTTCGTCCAACAGTATTTCCATCGCCTGAACATCAGTGGTGTGTTGTTTGAGCAGTTTTAAAAAATCCATGGCCCTGGGGTCAGTTGAAAACACTGAAAACACAGGATTTTCTATGGTAGCACAGCCATTGATCAATAGATTGACCATGCTTTGACAGATTATTTCAAGACCTGGGTATGTTTTTTGAAAATCATCAAACAACAATGTATCACTACAGCCCCCAATGAGTTTGATTGTGACATCCCATTCTTGGGCCAATGCAGACAGATCGTAGTAGAATCTTGAGTTTATTCTGTCTCTCAGAATCATGGGCTGATTGTAAAAGTCTTTGTCTTCAGGATCCATGTAAGCAAAATCTCTAGTCCATTCTGATTTGAATACAATAACTTGTTTGTTAGGGTACGATCTTAGATGATGATTGTTAAAGAAAAAGTTTCTTATTCTCAAATAACTCTCTCGATTTGATGATCCACCCTGGCCAACATTGACAACCATCTGCCCTTCTTCGTGTAGATATTGCGATAAGCCGCCGTGAGTTATATCAGACGTAGGATGCTTGCAGGCATGCCATTCTCCCACACTCCAGCTATCACCGGAAATCAAAGATAGTTTTTGATTGTCAAAGGTCATGCAAATGTTTTTCCTTGATAAAGTCGTATAATATTTTATGACCTTGTCTGTTGGGATGTATGCCGTCAGGGTAAAAATATTGTGGATTTTCTCTCAGTAGACTTTCGCGTTGATATCCTTGGTCAATCAAATCAATCAGCTTTGTTATACTGTCACTGTCCAGTAACTTTGATTTGATTTTTTGTACTAGTTCTTCAGTTCGTTGTTCATAGAAACTCAACACTGGTTGTTCAACTCTGTGATTGTTTTGCAGTATGAGATTGGTCATGCTCTGACATATGATACGGCAACCGGGATAGTGTTGCTCCATGGTATCCAACCAAAGAGTATCGCTGTGCCCACCTATGATGTAAACAGGGCAATCAACTTTTTGGGAGATGCCACTGAGATTACGATAAAAACGAGACACCCATCTCATTGCAATATCTTGTGGCTCTTTTATTTCATCCCAATCATTGGATTCAAGATGTGTTTCCCAACCTTGGGCATGCTTATAGTCTCTGTTGTATTCAGTTTGAAATACAAAAATTAAGTCGATGTCGTGTTGCGGATGTCGACGAAAATATGTTTCAATACGTTGATAGATATCTTGATTTGATATTCCTTGATTGCTGATGTTGACTACTGTGTGTCCAGCTTCTGTAAGATATTGGTCAAAACCACGATGTGGGTTAAAGTTACAATCTTTGTCCCACTCTCCGCACCCCCAACTGTCGCCTGCTATTAAAAACTTCACTTGATCTCCGGCGGCGGCATTTTTTTAAGTGTGTCCCACATTTCGCTTTGTTCCTGCAGTTTTTTTTCCAAGGCACGATATTGTTCTCCCAACTCGCGCAGTTGATCCCATTCAGCTTCGAGCTTTTCGTTGGGCTTTAGAATGTTAAGGCGTTCTTCGATCCGGCGTATTGCACTCATTAGGCTTTCGCCATTGACTTCGATGTCGGCGTTGGGTCCTTGCAAAGTGAGCTTGCCTGATGGTGGTTCTGTGATATTGGCCCAGGTGTATCCACCAGTTCCATTGGTGGTGGTTACCCAAGGTTGGTGAGCGATGCTGATACTGCTGGCAGTTAAATCAAGATTGCTCAGCGTATACGTGGTTTCAATACCACTGCCAATCGTGATATTGGCAAAGTCTGCGCTCAAGTCGCTGGCGAAGAGATCTTTTTGCGTAGTGTCCATGTTCCGTCCTTGTTATCAATCCAGTCGAGTTCATCACCCGGCTTCCATCCTAGATGTTCGCAGAGTTCATCGCCAAGGTCCAACAACAGTTCTCCGGGATGATCAGGATCCTCAACGATGGTTCGAACAAAACTATATCGAGTCATATTTTCCTTGCACAGGTAAAAGCATTGGTTTCAAAGCGAAAGGAGTTGGCATACTTGCAGTCTAAAACTATGTCTGCTCCTTTCATATACCAACCGCTCCAGTATCCAATCACAAGAACGGCCAGTACGATCAGCAGTTTTGGTGCCGCCCGGGTAAGTTTATCTTTGACTGCTTTCCATTCTTGGGTAGTAAGGAACATAGATGCTCTTATTCGTTCTTATTACCAAACAACTGCAATAAGCTCACAAAGATATTGATAAAGTTGATGTATAGGCTCAGTGCGGCAAACCACTGCATGCGACCCACTTCTGATTCACTAGCACCCCAGAACATGTCACGGATCCGATTCATGTCATAGGCAGTGAGACCCAGGAAGATCAGGATGGTCAGCACGTTCAAGGTCATCTGCAGGGCAGTGCTTGCCACGAAGATATTGACAACACCGGCAATGATCAACCCTATAACGCCTGCGAATAAGAATGGTCCCCATCCAGAGATATCACGCTTGGTGAAGTATCCCCATCCGGCCAGGGCACCGAAACTCACTGTGGTTCCAATCAAAGCCTGGGCGATGGATGCAGATGTATACACAGCAAAGATCAGGCTCAGGCTCAGCCCCATGGCAGCCGCAAAAGCGAAATACCAGGTCTTGATGGCACTCTCGGAAAGGCTGTCACCTTTCCAGGCCAAGTACAAACTCATGACCAGGGGAGCGAATACGATCACATAACCTAGGACACCAGAGAACAACACGGGCACAAGACCCAATGATGCGATCAGGCCGGCAAATATTAGAGTGGCCAACACACCCAGGGCCATTCGACCCAGCACACCAGCCACGGCTGTGTTGAGACTTTCAACTGCTGATAGTGTACTCATATTGATATCTCCTTACTTGGCTGCCAGGGCTTCTTTTTCTGCGGTGATTTCTTTGCGGCGTTCCTTGATACCTTTGCTCATTTCTTGCAGTGCTTTACGGGCACGAGCCGCCGCGGCTTTGACACCTTTCTGGGTAAACTTCTCGTTTTCGGCGAGGTAAGTTTCGAATGCTTGTTTGATTGCGTCGTGATTTTGTGACATGTTATTCTCCTTGAATTTTGATTTGTTCACGTAAGGCATTTTGCCGACGGACACAGTCTTGCATCTGTCGTTGTACTGCCAGTTTGTCGGGAGCAGTTTCCAGCTCTCTGCTGAGAGAACGATACTCTGCCAGCAGTAGTTGTAACTGTTCTTTGAATTCGGTTTGATTCATTGATACTCCTTGCATTGTGCTATTATGTATGAAGCATAGTGGAATGTCAAGAGGTTTTACCACCAACTCAATGCTCTTCCAAAGCCGAACACATTGACTATGGCAAAGTAACCTGCCAGGATCATGCCCCATCCCAGTTGTCTTCTATAGTTGGCATACAGGCTAGAAATGGCCCCAATGAAAAACCCTGGATACACTATGGCCATGTTTGGTGCTTGAGCTGTAAAAGCCAAAGTCAAACTGGCTCCCACAGTGAAAACGAAGCTGGCCATTTCAAACCAAAAAGCAGTGCGGTCGGAGTGGAAACTGGCACTCCAGAAATCTCGTATTTTTTGCAAGTTATACTATCTCAATATGGCGTCGGTTCCAACAGTCCCAGACTGTCACACGATCCCAACTACGAGACCAAGTTGTTCTGAACTTATCCCAGCCATGTTGATTATATAGTCGCAAACGATTATCCGTGATGTGTTTCTGATCTATTCCGTGTTTCTTGGCCCAATCTTTTAGCAAGGTAGTGGCCTGCGAGTCTCGGATGATCACTATGAATAAGGGCTCAGGGCCCGAGGTTGAGTTGTAGTGCATCAGTTAGTGTAAAACAGTACCGGGTGGCCGGACTTCTTGTGCTTCTTCTTTGGGTGCTCTTAGTTGCTGTATGTCTGTGATTATCATCAGCTCATCGTCGTGTTCGGCCGCAAGCTCTTCGTCTATGCCCACCAGACGCATGAGCCCACCAACATGGACTTCGGTTATCCCAAAGTCTGCTAGAACCAAACAGATGTTGACCACCAAATCTTTTATCGCTTCTTCGTTTAGTATGTCTATAACGAAATCTTGTTCCATTGTAGTAGTTATTTAATCCGTTTGGGGCCAAAAAAAAGCGGCCCTGTAGGAGCCGCTTTTGTAAGATTGCCGTCGCGATTAAGCTTCGTCAGCCTGTGCTTCAGCCACTTTGGCCTTGGCCTTGGTAGGCTTCACAGCCACCTTGACTTCGCCACGCTTGGCTTCTTTGACTTTCTCAGCCAACTTAGATGCCACAGCATATCCAGCATCACCTGCTTGACCCTGCTCTTGCAGATACTGCAAGGCCTCAAGTTTGGTCATTGGGCGGGGTAGCTCAATGAGATTGATGTTGGTGCAACCTGCCTTGGTCAGGATCTTGACACGAGCAACCATGTCGTTTGCAAAACGTGCCTTGGTGACACCATTTTGCGTAGCGGTACCAGCAACGGTAAACAGTTTATCAGTAGCCATAATATTGCCTTTCAAATGTGATTAACGAGAAGTTTCAAACTGTGTTATGCTTTTTACAGCATACCATTATTATAGCAAATCCCGGATTATTGGTCAACCGGTTTCTGCTTCTTTGATTTGCTCATTTTGCCAGATTTTGGGCTGGCTGTTTGGGCAAGTTCAAAGCTCTTGACAGCGTGACGGAGCTCGTGCAAGCCCTGGCACACCTGCTCGTACCCACGAAAGGTACGATCAAATCGTAGTTGATACACATCAGCAAAGGCTCGGAGCCCAATGATGGCATCAGTTTGAGTCATTTGTCCCGACTCAAGATCGTTGACAATATCTCGGATATCATCAACCACGTTCCAACATCTCAAAATGTTTTGTTCCAAATCAAAGTTGGCGTCGGTGAGTTCTTTGTCGGTCATTTAGATAGTTCCTGAGTCTGAGTTTTTACTGCTTCGACACCGCGATCCAGGATCTTGGCCACGCCAGAGAATCCCACTGAAGCGATGACGATACCTACGATAACACCTAGAATAAATCGCATAGTACCTCCTTAGAGAACACGCACACGACTGAGTTGGGTAGCATCCGGACGGTGTGCTTTCACGGTACCCTTGATGGTCAACCAAGTGCCAGTATCGTAGCTTTCACGATAGCTGAAGAACACAGGCTGATTGGTGTCGGTGATGCCAGAAATAAAGTGTACACCATAGTTCTGCGAATACACCGCTCGAGTGATTTCTACACGGATCTGAACTTTGGCACCCACGTCAGCAAGATAGCCCTTGGAGTGATCAATACGCTCTGATACGGCCAACTCTTTCTTGGCACGCTCATAGGCGCCAATCTGGCTGGCTATGACCGCGATGTCCAGACGATCGTTGCTGGTAAACTGATCCTTGCTCACGATGCCGCTGAGACTGCGATCAAAATCTGACACCTTGCCTTTGAGGGTCTTCAGTGTGAGTTGTTGTGCCAAAAACCCGCGAGCCTCCATGCCCAGTTCACGATCGCTGTCTGAGATCATGTTAGGGGTGGCCAAGGCTTGTTTGACCAAATCGCGATTGGGTTCTTTGAGCCGAGTCTGCTGTCCTGTGGCGCTGTCTACGTTCCACACACCATCTTTGAAGTAGCCACCGTTGATGCGATGGGCACGAGCCGCGGCGCCCCACACAGTTTCTGCGGCGTATTCAGCGACAGGTTGTTGAGGGCGTTTCATGGTGTTACGAGCATACGGGCGATAATAATACATGGATTGGGCTCCTGCTTTTTTACTATACCTATATTATAGCAAAATGGCTATTTCTGGTCAACCTCTTTAAGTTAGTGCGTACTAACCTTGTTTTGGTGCCGGAACTCGCGCTTGAGCCAGTACTTGTACTGCCGGAAATACTCTTGCTGAGTATAGGGCAGTTGATGATAGTTCGAACGCTCATCACAGTTGCGGAGCCAAAGTTCGTGTAACCATCGTCGGAAATCAGTTGTTTTCATTTACGACCTTCGTTTAGGATAGGAGAAAAACGACCAAGAAAACTTTCTACCCAACAGGAAAAAGTACGACATTCATTGACGTCGTCTTGTTCATAATGGACCCAGGTGTGTCCATCAACTTCAATCACGTTCATGACATGGAATACATTACCATCACTGCTGGACCAACGAGTGCCTTCTTTGACTTGCATACCTCTCCTTTCTTATCTAATCTTTACTTCGTCCTCTCTTGCGCGGTCACTGTGGAAACAATGACCTATCCGTCGGATAGTGTCAGCGGCCACCTGCGGGTTGGCTTCAAACATTTCACGGATGTCTTCCGCTGTGATACCATCAGTGGCATTGAAAAAATAGATTTCATAATGCCTCTGCATATTATACTGGGCTCTGAGCTTAAGGTGCATCAGATTGGGAATATTGACTGTGGCAGATTCGCCCTTGAGTGCCGCCCAGGTACGACTCTGCTCGGCCTGGGTGACATCACCGATGTACTCCAACCCATTACAATCCCACATCACGACAAACTGATGATCCATGATTAGCTTCCTGTACTCAGCATCAAGGTGCTGGAATCTTCATTGCTGGGTGTAAACCGCTCAATGAAAATGTGATGACTATCACCGCTATCAATGATGGCCGCATTGGCCGCAATATATAACGCAGTCCAGGTAGCACCAACAATGTCTTTGGTCACAGGCTTGCCCCAATGGTCTTTGTAGTGAACTTTGGTGGCTTCAAAAGGATGACGATCGTTAAGATCATTGACTTCGTAGATGCTCCAGATTGCTCGGAGTCCGTTGAGTCGTTGCACTTCTTCGTAGTGATCAGATTTAGTTTTGAATGCTTGATCGTCTTGCCTGTAGGCACCAGCCAGACTGTCTCGCAAGGTTTTGATAATGACGGCTAGTTGCACTCCTTCGGAAGTGCTCATTCGTTGAGTCATGCAATCCAGCTCCCAAAGGCCATTGTGCAGTTTCTTAAACTCGTCAGCTGTCAGCGTCACATCACAGTTCATATCAACTCCTGGTTAAAAGCACTGGTTTTTCTTTATAGTCTATAACCAGTAAAAATAGACTGCAAGTTTCTGGGGTATCAAGGCTCCCCAAGGACCGCACGGCCCCATTACAGCCTTAATCTAGCCGGCTACCTGCGTAGGCACGGAAACCATATTTCTCAAAAACCTTTGCGGCCGCATACGCACCGGCCTCTTTGGTGTCCACATTCTGGGCACCATGTTCGCTGGGGTTCCAGATCGAGAAACATTTCTTGTAGTCTGAACGATCGACGCCAGCGGCCTTGAGCATCTTGCCCAACTTGGTGTTGCCTTTGATGCCATAGATATCAACCCAGGCAAACCCACAAGCAAACTGATCTTGCCCGTTGAGTTTTTCTTGGAAAAACTTGTCTGCGGCCTTTCGGGCTTCTTGACGAGCTTCTGTTACGATAGCATTGACTTGCTCTTGAGTGTATTCCATATCCAACTCCTTTTTGTTTACTATACCTATATTATAGCCAAAATAGCAGTTTCTGGTCAACCTGCTTTTTTCAGGGCAAAAAGTGTAGCATCTATGCTGTTGCGAAAATACAACACCAGGCGCATGTCTGCTCTACGGCCTTTTCTGCGCCAATCAGGGCTGTCAAGCAGGCGATAGAACCAACGACGGTCCGCTTGAGTACCACTAGGGCCAAACAGATCAGTGGCCAACTCAACATCCGTGTTGCCGATGGTCCACATTCCGCAGTTGATCCTAGTGTTTTTCATTCTGAAATTTTTTCCAATGCTTGGCTGAGGATCTCAAGATCACCACCATACTGTTTGACATACCAGACGCCCTGATCCATAATGTAGGCATACTCGGCACCACAACCGTTGAAGAAATCTAGAAATGCATCATAGGAATGAAACACCTTGTAGTCCACGCCTGCTTCGCCGCGATCACGACCGTAAAATGTGGTCATCTCACCGTAGAGCCGATCGTATTCCTCCGAGGACATTTTAGTTTCAAACTGGCTAAAGGCATGCTTCTCACCAATCTCGGGGCGCAGGCTGGAAATATCTCCTAGGCTGACCAGATGATTAGCCTTGGCCGAATCATAGTGTTCCTGTAGGATAGCACCATTATGATCCAAGTAACCATCCCAGTGGCAGTAGACTGCCTTGCAAACATCGCCGTGCATGACACCGATAACAGAACGAGTAGCCATCTAAAACTCCTTTTTGTTTACTATACCTATATTATAGCCAAAATAGCAGTTTCTGGTCAACCGGAGTTTTTACGCTAAGTTAGTGGGCACTAACTTTGTAGAGCGGGCAGATTTGGGGGCTGTACAGCAGGATTTCAGTGGCCGCTTTGGCTTCACGTTTTTTCTTGGTAGTGCCACCTTCTTCTACTTCTGTGGTAGCTCTACGACCTGCGGTATAGGTAATGGGATACTTGGCCAGGCCCAGATGACCTTGGCGGCTGGTATAAAAGTCATCGTTGGTATCACGGCCACAGTACATCACAGTATGGCCGGCTTGATCTGAGGTCTTACAGAAGTCGATCAAATCTGTGTGATCTTGATTGGTGAAGATCTGGCCATACTGCGTGAAAGAATCACGATAAGGTGGATCAAAGAAAAAGAACGCCCGCTCGTCGCCCACATCAACACACTGGCGCCAGTCTCCTGAGTGGATATCTACTCGTTGCAGGAACCGATGCCATTCATTGACATTGTCAATGTCGTAGACCTTGTCCTTGTGATTGAGCAGGCCCGAAGGAGTACAGAATCTACCCTTGGCTTCTTTGGTCGACTGGAAGATGCCGTTGAAGGCAGTCTTCATCAAGAAGTACAACACGGCGCTTTCTTTGGTCGGCGACCATGTGGGATAATCTGTGATGTACTGTTTACGCACATCGTAATAAAAGCTCTTGCGGCTGGCCTTGTCCATGGGCAGATACTGATTGCACAGCGCATCGCACTCGGACACAAACAGTGCCAGATCAGATTTGATAGCACGATACAGGCCCACGATTTCAGGATTGACATCGTTGAGCACAAATCGTTTGATCCCTGGGTTGATCTGATTCATATGGATCATCATGGCGCCACCGCCAAAGAATGGTTCCACAAACACATCATAGCCTGAGGTAGGTATTCCAGGATCAGCAGTGTACTTGGGGATCATCTTGGTCTTGCCACCTGCCCACATATACAAAGGTTTCATAGTCATATTTACTGTTGTTATCGTTTCAAGAAACATTCCACTAGCTCAGTGGCGATCTGTGCATTGCCAATACCTTCCTGGAGCATATCCAACACAATGTCGTGTGCTTCGGGCTTGTCATCTTTGGGGATACGGTGCCACACAGGATAAAGAGGATCTGTAGGATCCTGCGCAAACTCACTGAACTGGCGCTCAACTAGAAGTCGCTGTTCTACTGCGACCAAGCGGGCCTGTCGCTGTTCAGGAGTTTCTGCTTCAAACAAGTTGTCAAAGTTATTAACCAGGCGCTTGTTGATGTAAGGGCGGATCTGATCAAATGTCAAGCCAAGATCCAGCACACTATTCATCACACTGAAAATGTCTTCTTGGCTGAACCCAGTGGGCGCATAATAAAACACACAGTCGGCACCGTTGATTGCGCTCATGGTCTTGCCAAATGCATGTAGCACACCACCAACTTTTGCGCCCTCGCCAGTCATGAATGTGATGTACTTGGCATCTGGCCATAGTCGATTACACAGCAGATAGTTTTTGTTCCAACGTTCGATAGCGTTGCCGCCATCTTGTTGGTGTTTGGCTTCAAAAGCCACTTTGAGAGTGCGAGTCTGTCCACGAGGTGCATCAAACCACATGCCGCCATCAGGCATGCAACCTATCTCAACTCCGCGTTCTCGCATTTCTGGAATGGCGGCTTCAATCACTGTTCGATGACTAAACTTGGTTTCGTCTAGACAGCGATGCCCGGATTCGTAGAAATATCGATTTTGGGCTTGAGCGATGGCTTCGGCGATGACTTTGACGTCACCGTCCAGTTGCTTGCTCTCAGCACTGCCTGCTTCTGTGCCTTTTTGGATTCCACCTGCCATGTTAGACCTTTTTCATGATAGAACTACAGTATAACACAAAAGGACTTTTTGGTCAACCGCTGAAGTTAGTGAGTACTAACCGAGATCTTCGGTGATTCCGCGCCACTGATGGATCTTGACTTTTGTACCGTTGTGTTTCCACCCACGTCCAGTCCAGTCCGCTCGCCCCATTCCACTATTGGGCCAGGGTGCATCAATCATCACTTCGTACTCACCTTTGCGTACTGGTTTGATATCTTTGTCAAACCAATCTGTGACTTGAAATGGTGCAATGATTTTGTCAAGTTCTGCCACGGGATCCCAGGTCTCAGATGTACAGGCGCTGTCAGGAAAGTCAATGGGATTGTCTGTGCCGGTTTCGTGTGGCTTGGGCCATTCTAGTTGATCTTCAGCATCTTCATCTTCTTTGTCATCGCTATGCACACCTTCGTAAACTTCTTCAGTGTCACCGACGATGATCCACTTGTTTTCACCCCACTTGCCGGTGGTAGAGTAATCGTTGTTTTCTAGGTCTTCACCATCATATTCTATACCATTGACGATGTACCAACCGTCGGCATCGCTGTAGTTGAGCTTGATTTTCTTGGGATCAAATGGTTGCTTGAGCTCGAGATCTGCGCCAAATAACAGACCTTTTTCTCCTTGGCCGCCCCAGAACACTACAGTACCATCTTCGTAATCGTTGATGTATTCTGACTCCCAACAATGTACTTCGATGCCGTGTTTCTCTAGCTCTTCTGGATCTAGACTGCATTCAAAAACTGTATTGTTGTTCTCGTCATAGATGGTCAAGCAGTTGGCAGAATCTAGTGTGGCACCACTGCACTGGATCGCATTATGCCCATCATAGGGAGCACCAGGGGGAAACGGACGCAGATCGTCGGGCACAAATTCCCATTTGTCATCGTCCCAGTCGCTGGCGTATTCTTCTAGATCGATCTTGTGTTGTTTGAAGAAGTCGTAGATTTTACGATCCACTTTTCCAAAATACACTTCACCACCATACGCACCTAGTTGTAGATTGTAAGTGCGTGGTGTCCACTTTAGTGTGTCAATGAGTTCTTGCTTTTGTTTCTTAGTTGCCATGATTTGCCTTTCTATCAAATAGATGTGGTATCCATCCTGCCAGGGCCACTAGCCAGCCATACACTGCAGATGTGTCCCAATATAAAAACATATTGATCGCACATGCGGCAACAATCAAGATTGTAAGATACTTCATATCAACTCCATTTCATTGTAAATGCCAGGTAATCACGTTCGTTATCAAAATAAAAGATATACCTACCTGGGCGTATATCTGAACTCACATCTACCACTTGCCAGCGCCAATCATTTTGCATTTCACTCTTGCACCAAGATATGATGTCGTCAATACCACCAAAGGGTTTTGATATCTCCTGGGCGTGTAAAAAACTTTCCTTGGTCCTGTGGTCTATTTCAATGGGTGGCATCAGCGATGTCAACATACTTTGTATTATAAGGATCTTGTGGTAACTGGTCAATGGCTTGATCCAAACACTCAAAATCCAGATTCCAGTCGCGGTACCCTTGTTCGATCACGTCGAGATATCCTGCACCCGGAGATCCCGTCAACGGTGGGTTCATGATATAGGCCATGAACTCGCGACCGTCCTGTGCTAGAATACGTTTGGTATAATAATCAGGATATCCTTCAAATGCGTCAAGGCTGAGCTCACATTCTTCGGTGATACGCCACAGAGCACCTTCGACTGTGCGCCCAGGATGCGGACGGATGGTAGCATGATGGGCAAAATCCAAGCACCATCCACGCAGAGTAAATGCTTGGTATGGTACAGCTCGGGGACAGCGTAGGCTCATGCTGACCTTGTTTAAGTTGGCTCCGTAGGCAAAATACAGTTTCATTTAGATTCTGTGGTCTGGTATGCTTGAATGTATCGAGTCCAGTAATCCATACCTGATAGGTTAGCGTAAAGTTTATACCAGTTTAGCATGCCCAGCATGTAGGCTTGATAGAGTTCCATGCCCATGACCAACTGAGGAGGAATACCACCTGTGCATATCATATTATTTTCCTTGTTCATCTTCGATCCTTGTAACAGATTGGATTTCGATACTGTGATTGTATCGCCATCTTCGTTTAACTTCGGCCTCAGCTGACTCAGCCGAAGGTGCTTCTACTACTTCTTTGCGTACTATCCAAAATTCTCTAGGTGGACAGCAGTTGCGTTGTTCTTGTCTGAAAGCCACAGACCATTTCATAGATATCGCTTGCGAATCATGGCCTTGCATTTTTCCGCATCGCGTTCGTAAAACACATGATTGTCGGTGACACCAAAATAGTTGCAGAAGGCCTGGCCAAATCTCTGATCTTTCATCGCATCAAAAATAAAACCATGACACCAACGATCAAAACTTTCCTGTGTCAAGGGTTCTTGCGCTGTTCTTCCATGCTGTGCCAACATGAGTTCTCGCACCAGGTGCTCCATGCTCAAGATGCCAACTCCACATTTCCTAGATTCCAGTGTACTCGATCACTGGGGAAATGCTGTTTGTAGTGCCAATGCGCCTGTACGTTAAGTGGCTCACCACGTGCGAACAAACTGTCTACTAGACTACGCAGTGGATTGTTGCTCAACACTGACCACATTGTGGAAATACCATTACTGTCGGAAAACCAATATTGATAGGTTTCTGCACGACGGCGACTGGAAAGTATCTTGGCCACAGGAGTGATCGTACCAGGTCGTGTTTCTGCCACATGCTCTCTAGATTCAAGTCCTGCGGTTTTGCCAAACACTTCAGCTAGAGTCATATCTTCAACATAAAAATATGGCAGTTTCATGATGATACCAACTTGGTCGCTCATGATGGGTGTTTCACCAGACACAATGCCGTATAGTAAAGTCTGATAATCGCTCAGTGGTTGGCCTTTCAGCGTCTGCATCATGATCTTGTCACGATAATATTTTCGAGTCTGCGAAGCAATCACTCGATCGTGCTCAAAGGCTTCAACCTCGTTGAGGCCAACCCAGCGACGGGCAGGAAACTTGGTCCACACACGATAGCTGGCCCAACTCAGAGCGATGGGGTCATCTGCAAAGGTCACTTCTTGGGCAGTTTTATTCTTGCGTAGGATATCATTTTCCCAATCTTCAAACAGTTCCTTGAGATTGACTGTTGCTGTAGTTGTTAGTCCCATAGTGCCTCGTAGTATTTGCCAAAAAGTCTAAATCCATTAGAGATACGGTCCTGTACCTTCTTCATACCATCCATGTCGAGTTCATGTGTATGATTAGGACCGTTCTTTATCTCAAAATATCGGTGTTCGCCTTTGGGCACTTCGTTGCCGTCTTTGTCCACGGGCACCCATAACCAGTCAATGTCTCCTGAATGAAACTCACTGGCCCAGTCATCCTTGCACTTCATTTCAAAAGCAAAGATCATTTCATCTAGTGCCCAGTCCCAACGCTTGAAGTGATTGCCATCGGTATCCCACTCGTTTTCCTTGGCCGGTGCGGCTGTGCTACGCAAATGTTCAGGCACATCCTCATCGTCAACATTAGGAGCACCGTGTTTGGTCTCTTTGAGTTGTCGAAGCATGGGCAACGCGATCTCAGCCAAGGTATGATCCATCGACCATGTGTCCCAGCGATCGAGTTTGACATAAGTGATACGAGGATGCACACGATCCAGCACCCACTGGATGGCACTGGAGATTGGTGTCAGCCTGTCTGCCCAACGTTCAACCCACTCAGGATGATCTACATACTGACTCTTTTCTCTCTTTTCATCTTCGAGACTCTGTGCCAAGGTCCAGCGACCGCAACGGCTCCAGTCGGTCCAGAAAAAAGCATATTCCAGGATCTTGTAAGGTGAGATCCAGTGATTGCGATAGTTAGATATATAAACTTTCATTGTTTCATTCCAAAATGTTCTTTTAAAATCCAGGCCGCGGTGTTCTCATCAAATGGGAAAGGTTCATTCTTCCATTCTAGCAGTTGCTTGATGCATTCCTCTACAATGAGTTCGCCAAAACGTTGTTGGATGTCGGGATTGATCGACGGATAGTGACTACCACCTGCCATCAAGCTCAGTTGTTTAAAAACTTCATTCATTACCATACCTCCACGTCTGTAATGTCTGCTTCATAATCACGTTCACTCTTATTGGTATGACAGAATACATGATGACTAGCACCAATGCCCGACGTATGACTTTCAAAAATGGTTACAGATTCAACTCGATCATCAATAGTAATAAGTGTTAGTATACGCTCAAGTTGTTTTCTTGTCAAGGTTATCTGCGTGGCCATTACCAGTCTCCTCGATCAATCCAAACTCGAATGGTTAGAAAAAGGAAGCCGGCGGCCCAGGTACGCTCGGCTTCGCCCCATTCGCCCAAGGTCACGTCTCGGAACCAGGGCAGTACCTTCCAATACAGTGGATTTACACTGACTGTGATGCTGGCGCCGCTGTAGCGGAGATACTGTCCAAATCTATGTATTTTGCTTGCCATCGATCTGCCTTGTCTTCATAGCCAATATAGCCACGTGGGTTACAGACCACACGGGTTGATCCAATCATGTAGTCAAAATCTTCATGAGTGTGCCCATGTGTCCACAGCACGATTTCCGGATGGTCCAACATGATATTGTCCAACGGAGTAGAGTAGCAACCGTTCATCAGGATGTCATGCTGGTACTTGGGATGTGTGCTGGCTCTGCTGGGTGCATGATGGCCCACTACCACCACACGTCGATCACGGTGCCCTTGCGCATGACGATTGGCCAACACTGTTTGGATGTAACCTTTCATCTTGTAGTGATCCTTGAGTGTGGCTTCAGGGATCAGATTCCAGATACCATGAGCATGTCCAGACGCACTGTTTTTGATTCCGTTGTAATCATTCATACCCCAGGACGCATGCCTCATAGTCTGTAGATCGCCACCGTTGAAATCAGTCCACAGTGTACCGCCGATAAAAGTCCAACCATCGATCTCTTTGGTCTCTTTTTCCAAGAGGTACACATTGTGAAGATACTGGTCTGTCAGCATTTTCTTAAGGATATCATAGCTCTTGGCAAAGTCACCGTGATAATGTTCATGGTTGCCCATGACATAGATCACATGCGGAAAGGCCGTGCTCACACGCTTGAAGAAATCGGATACCCTTTGGCTACGGGCACCTTCCATGAAGTTTGAGGAGTCTGGGCGGCCGATGTCACGGGCCACACAGATATCACCACTCAAGATTAGTACATCAGCACCATCGGTATTGGGTAGATCTAGATCTCCAAACTCCAAGTGGATGTCACTGGCTATTGCTACTTTCATTTAGTTGCGCTTTCAGTTGTTCTAGCACGGCTTCGTCGCCGGCTACTACGCTCACACGCTGGTCTTTCCAACGTGCTTTGATGCGTTCTCTCAGTTCGGCCAAGGTCGATCCCTGGGCCATAAATTCTTCAGTGTCATTATTATACACGAAAAATACTCCGTTGTGCTGTTCCACACGACAAGGAATCAGATCAACTTGTTCTTTCAAGGCTTCATCCAGGGTTTCAAGTTGTTGCTGGATACGGCGTGCCAATATATTGACTGCCAGTTTCAGAGCAAAATAAAACATCCAAGCACCTATGGCGATGCCCACCGAAATCCACAATACGATATCAATCGTCTCCATCATCTTTGATCAAGCCTTTCTTTTTTGCGCCTTCAACATACCACTCAGTGAGCGGTTCTTCATCTTCATAATCGGCCATGGTCTCTGAAATGGCAAACATATCATCCAGATCCTGCGGCAAGGCATCACGAACTTCATCGCTGGTCAGGCCCGAAAACTCATAGGACTCGTCCCCGTGCTCATCATACTTACCAGCAAAACACATGCCCGGTTCGTAGTACATGGCCGTGATGTCGAACCCCAAGGCCTGCATGTTTTCATACCACTGCGTGGGCGGGGACCAAGCTGAATCAAAGTTCACGCTCATGCTCCGTCCATCTTCGGTGATGCTGGGATCACCATAGCTGTCACCACCTACATCCCATTTGGTCCCCCAGTTCGCGATATGCCAATCATACCAGTTTTCATTCTCAGATTCTGGCAAGGGCACAAACTCGTTGAGCAGTTCACCACGCTTGAAAGCCTCTACAGCCCGAGCGATTTCCGCTGGATCAGAGTGGCCAAGAGTCAAGGTGTTGCTACACCAGTTGGGCATGATTATTCCTTTGCTTTGAGCAGTTGTTTGAGTTTGAAATATTCTTCGTGCTGGATCCAGTTGTTGCCGTACCAGAATCCCCAGTCTTGGCGCTGTGGTCCAGGCATAAACAAGGTCCAAGCAGTTACACCCGGCTTGAGTTCAATACGGTGATAACTGTTGGCACCGCAACGACGAAAGTGTCCGGGCCCACGCCAATAACGAACCTCGCAAGTCTTTCTACCGCGAGCATCAAACTGCGGAACCCACTCATAATAGCCTCCTGCAAGTATGACAGTGCAATACGACCATGGGTGATCATGTACATCGTCGGGATCTCCTTTTAAGAACTTGTGTAAGAAAATATTGAAAGGGAACCGTTTCCTATCTTTGAGGAACAGGTAGTACCTCTCCAGGTACGGTTCGTTGTCTTGCCGGTCCATGATAACACGGTATCGGCCCAATCGTTGCATGAGTTTTTTAAGCATACAAATATTTTAATAGAAACAGAGTTTCTGGTCAACCATAAAAAAAAGGCTATCCGGAGATAGCCTTTTCAAAGAGGTGGTCGTTTTGATGCGACCAGCGAACTCTATTAGACCAAGCCCATGGCAAGAGCTTTGTAACCAGCGGCTACAATCTTGCGGCTTGGCTTACCGAGCACATACTCGGTGACCTTGACACCGTTGCCTGCCACACGCTTGTTGGCATACACGGCAAAGCCTGCCTGACGGATACGGCTAACTTCGGCACTGATGTTCTTGATGCCAAAACGCTTCTCTGCTTGGGAAGGAGTCACAACGTCGCCATTATGGAGAGCGTTGAACAGTTTATAGGTCTTAGTTTCTTCGTTGAATCGAGTAATCATTTATGATTTTCCTTTAAAGTAAATCGCCGAACGCAAACTTGTTGTCTCAGCGTAGGACTAGTATAGCAAACTCCACGGGCAAGGTCTACTATTTTGATGATCTACTTTGCCGGATTATACAGTTTCGGCGGTCTCGGTGATATGACGACATTTACCTCTGAATCCAAAACCTGGACAAGTGCATGACCACTGTCCTGCAGAAAGGTTCACGAAATACTTGTTGCCTTTGGAACCAGCCACTGTCCAAACTTGCCCCTGCGGTTTAGCGGGTTCTTCTTTGTCAACACGGATGGTGAGATCAAACTTCCAGAGATTCTTTTTCTGCTCTACAAACTTGCGCCTGCGGCGATCAATCCGGAGAGGAGTGCGAAGTACCTCCGCTGGACCTTCTCCCCATTTGGAATAGGCATATACCTTGTCACCATCCATGAGATACACATGGTTGGGCTGGCGCGAAACATCACGCCATTCTGTGACCTCTTTGACGATCTTGAGAGCCATCACATGCTCCAATAAGATTCGGAACTGGGCGAGCAGAAGTACGGAGTATCGTAGCGTTCTTTGAACTCTGCGCCACCCATCAAGTTCTTGCGGACGACATAGGTCTCATGGATTTCGAAACGATATCCATGGCTGGGGAAATAGGTGTGTTTATACACATGCTCCAAGGCACCACGATCTGCGGTGCTGTGATCCACCTTGCGGACCAGGCGCTCGCCTGCTTTGGTACGACGATCTTTTTTGTAGACTTCAACGGTGTACATGTCAGCTCCTTTTTTACACTATACCTATATTATAGCCGAAAATGGGGTTTTTGGTCAACCTCTTTTTATCTGCTGAAAAACAAGCCCAGGACATAGATGCCCAACAGGCCTGCGTTGACAGTGATCATTGCACGGTCACGGATACGGAAAGCCCACCATAAGAACAGCAGACTACCCACATTGAGCAGGTAGACATTGAGTGGGTCTATCCGCAAACTGGTACACAGGGCACCAGCCAGGGTGATCCAAGTGGCTGTCCACTTGAGACCCACTGTGAGTCTATCTTGGGGCATCAAGCTACCTCAAGCAGGTTGGCCGGAACATTGTAGCGACCTTTGGAAGTGTCCACCAAGATAAACTTCTGCTTCACCCGGTTCACAGTACCGTGGATGTCCATGCCCAGTTTGGGATGATAGAACTTCACAGCCGCTCCCACCCGGACTTCGCGTTTGACTTCTCTAGCGATCTGGGTACGACGGAACTTGATCGCGGCAATGACGCTGTCCAGTTGATCGTTGGTGAGATCGCCTTGCATGATGGCGTGATTGATTTCTGAAATCGTGGGCATTATGCGGCCTCCAAGAGTTTGAGTTCACGGGTACGGTAAGTGATCTTACCTTCGTATTCGAGCTGACTGCGCTCAAAGTCAGTGAGATAGTCGTCCGACTCCACGGACCAACCAATGATGTATTCGCGATAACCAACGCTATCTTCTTCGATCTGACCACGGAGAGCTTGCACCAGCTCTGACAGGGTTTCAGAGTTGCGTAGGTGGCCGCCTAGGGCATACGAGTAGTCGTTGCCACCTTTGAATTTCCAATACTGAGGGCAAGTACCTGTGCCGTCCCAATCGTGGGCACCGTAGTTTTCTTCAACCTGGGTAGTGATCATCAGCTTCATCTAGCTCTCCTTATTTCTTACTATACCCATATTGTAGCAAAATGGCTATTTCTGGTCAACCTTTTTAGGTTAGTGCTTACTAACCAGGTCAAAAACGCTTTGTTGTAAAAGAGCCACATCTTCACGATCTACATAGAAGTCTGTGCGGGGGTCGTAGTACTCGCCTGCTTTGGGATCGTAATACAGGACCTGTCCGTTGGGATAGTGGAATGGGCCCTCTAGGCCCGCACGTGGGCCATAGTTCTGATTGTGTTTGAAAACGGTGTAGGCCATAGTCTGCTCCAACTGTTGAATCCATATTGTAGCAAAATGGCTATTTCTGGTCAACCGGTGATGATCTTGTAGATTCTGCTGGCCAAGACCTTTTCCCTGCGCCAAGCATCCTGCTCCCAGGGTTGATCCCAATACACTGCCTTGACTGGTCGGCCCATCCAGTGGAATGTGGCTTTTTTGCCACGATACTTGATCTTGGCTTGACCCAGGGCAAACTGTTTGACATGTACCATTTCGTGGCACAGGGTCTCCACTAGAGATTCATTGCTCAGTGTAGAATCCAGTAGCATGATGATATGGCTAGGATCTGCAGGGTCCGGGCCCACTACCCCACGCATCTGATCTTTTTTTATCAGACCTTTTTCTGACTTCACCGTGAGAACTGAGCGTGACCTGGTGAGTTTGAGTTCATTGATCAATACCCGTACCATGCTTTCGATCAGCACTCGTCGAGCCTTGCTTTTGCATATCACTTGGTATTGCATGGAGATTTTTTAGAGTTGAGCTTGTATTATAGCGCCTTGGTGTTATACTGTCGACCGTCATAAAACTTTAATATTTTGCGGTGGTGCAACATATAAATATCAGTAGAAACACTAATATGGTTTCTACTGAAAGGAAAAATATGAAAAAAATAATAGGAAATGTATGGGATTTTTTATGTGCGTTGGGAGAGGCCAAATATGCCGCAGAACTGGCACGTAACGGAAAAATCGAACAAGCTAAAAAAGTAATACTCAACCATGCTTGATATTTTACAATGGTGGCCTGTGACCGACGAAGAATGGGAACAGCTCAACTATCCTCGTAAGAAATAGGTTCTAGCAACCATCCCTGGCCGGTGACATGGTGTCGCCATTGATAAAATGGTCGATCTATCACTAGTTTCCAGTTTCCATTGATGCCCAAGTATGCTGTGGGGCCTTGCGGACCGCGTTCACTGTCATAGGTGGCCAGGTGTGTCCACCCAGGCACAATCTCAAACCCGTCCAAAGTTACCGAATCGATCACTATAGCAGTTTCTTTTTCCTGTGAATACTGCTTGTCGATCAAGGCTATTTCTATTTCTATAGCGTCTTTGAGAGGCACTTCAAAAACATGTTCTACAGACTCTTTCAACTGTAGATACTCAATGACATCTTGATTGACTCGCAACATCGCGCCAGGATATCCATTGTCGCTGATCGCAGATAACTTAACAACAACAGCAACAGTGGGATCAGTATCCGGCAGATCGGAAAAGTTGTTCATATTCGGGTAGGTAGTTTAGCACAGAGTTCTTGCGACTCTGTTCCATGGTTTTAAGATATCGCACCAAGTCAGGTAGCCTATGGCTTTCATCTGGTTCAGTGCGAAGATATTCTCGGTAGCTCACTGCATCCTGTACCAGCTGTTGAGTGACTCGATGCGGATCTCTGGTATTGATGATCTGTTTGGGATCAACCTCGGGCTGTTGATCGATCCAGGCTTGTAATCTATCAATCACCTGTTGTCGATATTGTGCGGGTAGCACTGTGGGTCGCATGAATGCTGGATCATTGAGGAAGTTACAGCTTTCTACGGCGATTCCTTCGGCCATGGCAAACTGATAAATGGTATCAAGATGTAGCACAGTGAGGATAGTGGGAGTGATACGTATCTGCATGAGCCATCCTTGTTGTCGTGCCACGTCTATCCAACGTTTCATCATGCGTTCCACAGTGGCAAGATTACTGCCATATCTAGCATAATCGTTCACAGGATGTAGACATTCTACACTCATACCAAGATTGACTTCCTTGAACTCTGACAATAACTTGACGATGTCTGAGTCCCAGGTAGTAAGATTGGTAGTAAACCCAATGGTTACCTGTTGACAAAGATTGTTGTCTACTAGAGCCTGCAATATCTTACGGAATGCAGGAGTGATCAGTGTTTCACCACCAATGAAGTGCAAGTACGCCAGTCTTGGTGTGTGTTCTAAGGTTTCAATGAACATAGACAAACTGGCAGGATCGTCCACCCAGGCCTCGGGAGGTAGTTCTTTGATGAACCCAACTCGTTTGAACTCAGAGGCCAAGCGACTGCTGGAGTGAGGTTCGCAGAACAAGCAAGCAGAGTTACAGAAGTTGCCAAGGTCTATTTGCCAGTCCTGGGGTAGCTGATCTGTGACACCATCTCGATCGCGGCTGTTTTTAAACTCTTGTAACCACGGTGTGCTCAACATGGTCTTGTCAAAGTCTGCTTGTGTGACACCTATCTTTAGTAGCTGTCTTTGCCGTCCTGATACTTTACCATGTTGCTCCACTTGGTAACATTCACTGCATCCTGCAGGTCTTTCTCCGGCCAACATTTGCTTTCTGATATCGCTCATGCCATACTGAAACCAATACACCGGACTGTGTGTGCGTATGCTGGGCAGGCTTTGGCGATCATGTTTCACTGCCCAGCGACAGTATTCATAGTTGCCCGAGTTATTGATCCTGGTATGGAACCAAGGACTTGGACAGAAACTGTCTCGGAGACTCATTATTCTCGGTGCTCAATGATTCGGTCGACCAGGCCATAGGCCAGAGCTTCTTGTGCTGACATGAATGTGTCTCGATCCATGTCACGTTCAAAATCTTGGTATGTTTTGCCTGCGGTGTTGTGACGGACATAGAGTTCGGTCAAGATCTGTTTCATCTTGGTGATCTCTTTGTACTGTATTTCAATATCGCTCTGCATGCCACGAGCTCCGCCCGAAGGTTGATGGATCATATGTCGTGCATAGGGCAACATCATGCGTTTTCCTTTGGCTCCTGCATTGGCTAGAAAACTACCCATGGAACAGGCTTGCCCCATGACGATGGTCTGCACATCACACTTGATAAACTGCATGGTATCATAGATGGCCATGCCTGCTGTGATCACACCGCCAGGCGAGTTGATATAAAAACTGATATCTTTGTCAGGATTTTCTGCTTCTAAGAACAGCATCTGCGCCACGATCAAACTGGCAGAGTGTTCGTTGACATCTGTATCCAACATGATCACGCGATCTTTGAGCAGTCGGCTGTAGATATCGTAACTGCGTTCGCCGCGGCTGGTCTGTTCCAGCACTATGGGCACTAGATTGGGCATGGTTTCTCCTTGTTAATGTAAGTATCCAAGATAAGTATAGCATACACAGAAAAGAATCGCAATGAGAGACTTACTAAATCTACTAGACACTTTATCAGAGGCCCGTGGTTTGAGTGCCCGTAAACCCGGCGAGGTCTATGCTCGTGTGGGCAGTGATGCCGATGATGATAAGATTACCTTCCAGAGCCTGGATTTTTACCCAGAATCTGGCGCATACTCCAGCACAGAAGAAATGATGGACGTGCTCGATCAGCTGGAAACCCAGGCCGGAATAAAGTTTGAAAAGATCAACCAGCCCACAACACGGACAAAGGCGTTTGGAGTAGCTGGATTCGACACAGCAGTGGGTCGCAGATATCTAGTAAAGTTTGCCGCAGACATCAAACCTGTGCGCACTCAAAACACTTTCTTCCAGACCAAGGACATTCCAGGTGGATTCAGTCAAACTGATGCTCGCGGAAGCAAAGAAAAAGTGGGATACAAACCCAGTGATGTGTTGACTGATTTCAAGAGCCAGACTCCGGCCAGCATCCTAGCTCAGATAGCTGAAAAGTTTGGCGAAGACAGCGATGAGTACAATGCCGCTGTGATCATCGCCAATGCTGAACAGTTTCCTGTGCTGGTTCCTGCTGGCAACATGGACTTCAAAGGATTCCGCGATTACTTCTGTGAAATGCTACAGCCCTGTGTGCTGATCAACGGTGCTCCGGTCAAGGGCAATGCCGGCAAAGCTGCCGAAGTATTCATGGGGCAGAACGGATTCTCAGACTGTGTGGTTTCATTCAATACCAATGTATCAGGAACACTGTATGATTCACTGTTGGTGAATCCTGAAGGTAAACAGATCAAACTATCCAGCAAGGGTGCCAAAGGTGCCATGGCATCAGTGATCAACCTACTAAAATCTGCACGTGAACTCGAAGAAGCTGGGCTGGGCGACATAGTAGCGCCGTATCAAAACATCATTGACATCTTGAAAATCATCGACGATGGAGATCATAACTCTGGACCATTAAACTTGGCCATAGAGCAAGAAATGATCACCCCCGATGAAGCGCAAGAAGTCATGAGCTTGAAACAGTATGCTGGGCAAAAAAACTTTGACATTGACAACACTGATCTCACCGACAACTTAAAGGCCATCTACAAAGAGCGCACAGCAGAAGATCCCAGCAAGATTGTTCCGCTCAATCACATGGTGGCCAGCATTGCATACAAGGTGTGTAACGAAATCAACACAACAACCAACTTCTCTGAAGCGGCTGCTGATATTCTCAACAACTCAGCCTTTGTGCAAATGTACACCGACGCTGGCCAAAAGGGCGATCAGTTTGTGATCAAAGGCTTTACCACTGTGTGGCCTAGCAAACTGTTTACAGATGTTACATTGGAAGCACAAAAGAGCTATAGCTCGACCACCAGCTCGGGCGGTAAACTGGTATTCAACATCAACAAAGAACCCAAGATAGTGCCCAACGCAGAACAAGGCGCCACCACAGATGCTCCTGGACCAAGCCGTGCTGGAGAGTTAGTAGACTACATTCCGCCACGTAGCGATATCAAAGCCAGTGACACAACGGCAAAAGCCCCAGGCGATGCTGAGACTTTGGGTCGTAAAAGAAGAAAAAGTTTTTAACGAGTGACGTTGGCGATGTGATCGCAGATGCCCAGTTCCCGGGCTTCTTGGGCGCTGAGCCAGACATCATTGGGCGGTAACAATCGTGTTTTGATTGTTTCTTCATCTAATCCAGTGGTCACCTGATAGTGAGAAATCATACGCTGTTGTGCCAGGCCAAACTCTTTGGTGATGGCAAACAGTTCGTGATGTTTACCATCACTGCCCCATGAGTATTGATGACTCAAGATTGAAGTATTGGGTGTGAGTACCCTGCGACCCATCGTGCCTGCTAGGAATATCAACAATCCACAGCTGGCGATCTGGCCCAGCCCTACTGTTTTGATAGGAATATTACTGCTCTTCATCACGTCTATCAGCGCAAAGGCTTCTTCCATGTCTCCACCGCGACTGCAAATCATCAAGATAAGTTCTTTTTTCTTTTTCTTGACGATGTAGTTTTCGTGCAAGATCCACTCGATGATGGGTAGCATGGATTCTGACTCAACGTCACCCATAAACGTGTAGATACCACTCTTTTTAAGATCGTCACCAGGGGAGTATGTAAGATCGTCTTTTTCTTGGATCATTGTTGTCATGGTCTGGAAATGTCGCTGTTAATAAAGTATGTATATTATAACACAAGTTTTGAACAGCTCACTTACTTATGAGCAAATCCAAAATCGGCTCAGTTAATTCGGACACTGGCTGTTACGCACAACCTCCATTTTTACCGTGTCTAACACAGGGGTAGTGGGTGTTAGATTAAAAGGTACTCGTGCATCCAGGGTCAAATACCCATTGATTTGTACCCCATTCTGGGTGGGTTGCAACAAACGCTCGTTGGGCACATATCCAGACATCTCGTTGTCCAGTTCGCTCCAGCGTTGGCATCCGCGCCAGACTCTGCGCCCTTCACGGTCATCTATGGTGATCAGCACAGCCGGGCGACTTTGGATGAGATTTTGATGTATCAAGTTCAGGGTAACAGAATCGTCAAAGGCCGCTGTACGACTCCAGCCATGACGTCCTGGACGAGCTTTGATCGTGACATAACCTTGATACTGACAGTTTCGAGCATATAGCCCTGTGCAGTCTCCGGCATTGGCATTTTGACTCACCGCGGCCAAGGCTTCACGTAGATTTTCCAAGTAAGCATGACGCCATTTTAGCTTGAAACTAAACTCGATCTGTTGCTGTCGTTGATCTGTGTAGTACACTCGGCTTGGGCCCAACTCTACATCAAACGCACGACGTGGAAAATCAGCCAAGACCATCTGTAGCAAACGATCGCCTTGTTGACGACTATGAGTGAGTGTTTCTGCTTGTGTTTGCAAACGGTCTCCATCGATCTGCCCAGGTCTAGGATGGTGTCCTAGCAGTCGATCGCTTAACCTGCTACGCTTGACATACACATCCAAGGTCATAGCGACGAAACCATTTTCCTGTTCCACTCGTTTGACTTCATAACGATCAACAAAGCCAGCGGCATACTGTACCACTTCACTGCGCTCAAGTCGTTGATTTTTGACTTCACGTTCGGAGTTTATTACACTGCCCACTGCCTGATCCACAGCGGCTCTTAGTGCTTGTGTACGGGCTTCTTCTGTGGTCTTACCATAGCCTTTGACTGTGACAAAGTAGTAGCGTTCACTATCCTTGAGCAACCAAGGAACCACGGTGATTATCACAGTCACTGGATTTGGCTTCAGCACAGAAGCAGTGTCTGCAGTCTGCGCTGACACACTGACCGCGAACATCAGGGCCAGTGCTAACGCTAACTTGTGCATCACTGCATCATTTCTTTGAGGACTGTGCGACGCTGACTGTTGTCTTTGCGATCCCAGCGCACCAAAACCTGGACGTTGCGACCGTCATTGATGATCTTTCCATCTTTGAAAACGACACCGCCGAGGATACCCGAACGCTGAACACTCACAGTGGTACGGATATTAGATGCGATATTCAGTGCATCGTTGCGAACAGCGGTATTTTCTTCGCGATTGACTTCGCCAGCCCGAGCGGCTTCTGTGTCTGACGTTTCAAAAGAAAAATCATTTTTATTGTTTGTGGCAAACTTGTTGGTCTTGTTGTCGCGGGCTTTTTCTAAGTTTTTAGAAATAGTATCTACCACTCGCTTAGACGTGATGGTTTCTGGATGCAGGAACGAACTCATGCGATCCTTGGCCATGACATAGGCCACTTCGTAGGCCTGCTGGACAGCATTTTGACTGTTGCCCCACACAGGTGCATAACCCACAGCTTCTACAGCTTCAAGGTTACCTGTGAAACTGTAAATCAGCCTCACACCTTCGCGTTTGAAATCTGATGCCGCACGTTGCTCAGAGATGGCCTGTTGTGTACCCGGAGGTACAGCGGTGCCCGAACCTACGTCTGCGACCTTGGTTGAACTACAGGCAGTGAGGCCCAGAGCCATGGCCAGGGTTAGATAGAGTGCTGTCTTTTTCATTTGTTTTTGATCCATTCTCCGGCTTTAGAAAGATCTTGGCCTGCGCCGGAAACCGCGCCACCGATCGTACCACAGCCTGTGACACAGGCCACTAAAAATACCAAAACCAAGTGCTTCATAACAACTCCTTAAAGATTGGTCATAAAAAATCCTACTATGTGTGTATTATTACACAAGTAGGATTTTCTGGTCTAGCGTTGAGTTAACCGATTTTTTACCGATTTACTTGCTTTTGGTTTGAGCTGAATAGGCCTTCATGATACCTTCACCAAACTTGGTGTAATCAAACTTGGCGGCTTCCTGAGCATGCTTGATAGTTTCTTGCACCACTGTGGTCCCAGCGTCGATTGTGGCCTTGGCGGCTTTTTTGGTGTACTCAGTTTGGTTGTCGATAAACTGATTGAGTGCGTCAGCGATCTTTTCGTCTGTGATAAAAGTCTTTACAAACTGTTTCTTACCGGTTTGTACTGCGTCGATTGTTGCGTCATATGTAAACATGTTTTCTCCTTGTATTAAGCGAGTTTACGGTACAAGACCCGGACCATCCAGCGTCTTGTTTACTACATTATTATATATGATATTTATGTTGCAATGCAATAAAAATATGTGCCGTTTTGACTATTTTGGTGAAATCAGTTGGCTCGTACAGTGGCCAGATTGAATCTTTGCAGTAGTTGTATATAACTCCACCCCAGATCCCATTCCCATTTCTTCAGGCTGAGTTTTGGAGAAGCTGGATCTGCGTGATGGTTGTTGTGTAGTTCTTCGCCGCCGATGAAAAATGCCCAGGGAACTATGTTGGTTGAGTAGTCTCGGGTCTGGGTGTTACGATATCCCCACCAGTGCCCTAGACCGTTTATGACACCTGCGGCCCATAAGGGAATCCAGATCATCTGCCATAACCAAGGCAACCACCCCCAACTCCAACCAAATATAGCACAGTTAATAAAAAACATCAAGGTCACGCCCAGCCAGTTGAATGGCGTGTAGATGTGGCGTTCCACCCAATCATCGGGTGTGCCTACTCCGTATTGTTCTACCATTTGCCGGTCTTTGGCGGCCCAGGCATAGTAAAAAGCACCGCCCAACAGGATCTGCCAGATGCCTTCGTTTCTAGGGCTGTGCGGATCACCTTCCGCATCGGTAAATCTGTGATGTTTGCGATGTGTAGCCACCCACTGCTTGGTCACCATGCCTGTTGTGAGCCACAGCCAAAATCTCATGAAATGCGCCACATGCGGGTGGAATGTTACTCCTCGGTGTGCTTGACTACGATGCAGATAAAGGGTAACGCAGGCTATGGTGATGTGGGTCATCACCAAGATATACAATAGTAAGGTCATGCTGTATATAGTCGATTCAAAAAATCCAAAAACAGTAACTTATCTATTATATATAAACACTGTCAAACAAGGAGAGTGTTGCATGATACAGAAATTTTTGTTAGTTTTAGCTGGAACATTGACTGCTACCGCGGCTTATGCCTGGCAGCCTACCCGACCCGTCACAGTATTAGTACCTTCAGCTCCTGGTGCATTTATTGAAAACAGTTTCCGCATGGTCAGCAAGATCGTGGAGGAACAGAACCCTGGAGTGAACTTTGTGATAGTCAACAAGCCCGGTGCTGACGGAGTAATAGCCACCAATCAGCTGGCTGAATCTGCGCCTGACGGACTGACCATAGCCACTGCCAGCCAAATGAGTACCTTCGTTACACAGGACATATTCCAACGAGATATCAAGAAGTATACCTCGGATACTTTCGTAGTTCCTGTATTGCCCACTCGTTCGCCCTTGGCCATCGTGGCCAAAGCAGATAGTGCTGTAAACACACCTAGGGAGTTCCTAGACCGTGTGAAAAACAGCACACAGCCTGTGAACATCGCCATTGGTGGTGGACCTCACAAGCTCACATATGAATACATCCTGGATCGTTTTCCCAACT
>Ga0315903_10000866_pt1 | contig 45672 bp, 61 predicted proteins | sample LakEriMetagenome_7_FD_203524 | JGI IMG/M metagenome (GOLD analysis project Ga0315903, IMG submission 203524) | Freshwater fungal communities from buoy surface, Lake Erie, Ohio, United States - Buoy 2 MA119 | ecosystem: Environmental > Aquatic > Freshwater > Lake | place: USA: Lake Erie, Ohio... | reverse complement strand
GAAATGATATCATCGACATTCGTTCTCTGAAACTTATCGGAATTCATGGCCACGCTGGTGTAGGTAAAGATACGGCGGCCGCCTGGATTACACAGAACCACCTGAATTGTTACGGAGAATCTTTTGCTAAACCCCTAAAGGCTGCATGTGCTGCTGCTTTTGGATTGCCGCTTGATCATTTCAATGATTCCGCTCTGAAGGAACAAGAGACATTCTGGGGAACTACGCCTAGGAAGATTGCACAGTTCGTTGGCACTGAGATGTTCCGTGATCTGGTCAATGAACTATATGATGGTGAATTCAGCAGTCATTGGATTCAGCTCATGGATTCTAGGCTCACAGGTAAATCTGCCCCGCCAGCAGGAGAAGGACACTATGAAGAAGGTGACACAGTAATCATTTCTGATGTTCGTTTCCAGGATGAGGCGGATTGGATTTGTAATAATGGTGGAGTAGTTTTCCACATCCTCCGTCCACATCACGATGGTAAGGTAGGAATTCCAAGTCATCGATCTGAAAGTGGAATCAACTTCAACCAGCCCGAGCAAACTTTTCTCATTTACAACGACTCTACCTTGGAGGTTCTTTATGCGCAGCTAACTCTTATCATTGACAAACAACTCCCTTTCCAACTTGCACGTACTTCTTTTTAACTTTCTTTCTTTCATCAATCAAAGGTAATCTCCATCATGGAACAAACCAACATGCTCGACCAAATGGACGCTCTTCTGGACGGTACGCTGGATGATCTGGCAGACATTCCTGAATATCGTGTTTATCCTGTCGGCGCCCATAAGATTCTTATGAGCTGGAATCTGGCATACACCATTCCGAATGTGTTCAATGAGAAGGGTAAGGAATCCAGCGGTCTGAAGCGATTCATTGCTTTGGAAGGTAAGGCCATCGAAACTGTGGAACTGCCCGCAGGTTCTACGGATGCTCCTCTGGAAGCTGGCGTTGAATTCCGTCAACTCTTTGATCTGACCAATGAATACGCACAAGGTTCTTTCAAGGCTCTGATGAAGTCTCTGGCTGAACATTACGGTGCAAAGAGCAATCGTGAACTGATCGCTGATTCTCAGAATGCTGAAGTTGTCATCTCGATCAAGCATCGGAAGGATAAGAACAAGAAGCAAGACGACGGCACGCCGGTTGTCTATGCTCAGATTGATACGCTGATGGTGGTGTGATATGGGATGCTCGAATTCCTCTGCTCATTACGATGGATGCGGCCCCGATGTTGGACAAGTTCCACTCCGAGCTAAGCCTGTAACCATCGGTGAAACTCTTGATCGACGCATTGAAGTAGCTCGTAAGAATGTGGAAGATCTTTGTATCACCAAAGCAAAGCTCGAAGCATTGAATGTACTCGATCATCCAGTTGATCTTTACCAGAACGTCGTGTTCTGATCTAGTGATCTAACTCCCTGCGCCTCAGACTAATCCTCTGGGGCGTATTTGTTAGCTCATTCCCTCACCCTCAGAAGGTTCCCATGTCAGACTCTATTTCATGGCCTCAAGCTAAACTCAGAGAGCGACTGAAAAGTATTTCCAATTCCCGCCTGCTATCTTTGGAAACAATTGTCACCAATAGACTGGCAGACACTGAAAGATTTATTCGGTGGCCAGCTCTCCAGCAATCCTATGCGCAGGATCTGAAAGCTATCCACGATGAGATGAGGTTTCGAGAGCACGCTGCGGCCCATAAGAAAGACATAGAAGCCGCTGTGATTCTAGTAGACAAGCTGTCCAATCAAGCTCATAACCATGGCAGGTAACGCACTTTTTCTTGGCACGGCCGAAGATACAACTTATGTACCACAACTTCGTGGACTCTTCGGTGGTGTCACAACCTTTGTAAACACTCATCCTATCAAGCTTCTTTATGAACTTGAACACTATTGCAAACAACCGAGTAAGAACATTACTCGTGTGGTGTCTACTAATACTGATATTCTTACGGCACTTCTCGCGCGCGAGGGGAATGTAAAGATCAATCCTTCTCTGGCAGATTATCAGGGCTCTCTGTTTGAATACCGCGGAATCGAAATCGTTTTCATCTCTCCCCTGAAGCAGCTCTTCACAGTTACCTATGGTAAGTTCATTGCAGAGCGATTCATTTCCAAGGTAATCACACCATCTAAGTGGGCAGAGCCTTCTGATTTCAAGTGGGCCTTGCTTACGGCCACGAATTTCCAGGAGATTTATGATGAGTTCATCTGCTCAGATGCTATCGCAATTGATATCGAGACTTTCCGTGACCCTCTATCGATTCGGTGCATTGGCTATACTGCTATCTATATCTCTGGCACTGATCGGCCTAGGACTGTTTCAGTTGTTCTGCCCATGGATTCCGAGTGGGCTCTAGCAGCAGCCCGAAAACTCCACGCACTGTCACCTCCTAAGATATTTCAAAATGGCAAGTACGATAATTCATATCTTCTTCGCTACAACGCTGCGCCCACCAATTGGCTCTGGGACACAGCACACTTATTTCACTGTTACTATTCCGAGCTACCAAAGGATCTTGCTTTCCTTAATGCCTTCTTTCTACGCAAGGTGGTATATTGGAAAGACCTGGCCGAAACCACAGACCTCAGCGAGTATTACAGATATTGCGCTTTGGATACGTGGGCAACAGCTAATGTCTGGCTTCGGCAAATGGATGAAATGCCAGACTGGGCCAGGAGAAATTACATGCTGGAATTCCCGCTCGTTTTTCCTTGCCTGCTGGCAGAAATGACAGGACTGAAAAGAGATGGACAGAAACTTAAACAGGCGCGGCAAGAGATTGATTCACAGATCGAAGCCGCCACGGTATCTTTACGATCCTGCCTTGGTTCCCCTGGATTTAATGCAAACTCTCCCAAGCAGGTCACTCAACTCCTTGCTATTCTCGGGTGTCGTGACATTACTTCCTCCGGAGAAGCCGAGCTTCAAAAAGCAGCTTATCGCCATCCGCTCAATGCTCGAATCTTTAATCAGATCCTAGACATACGCGGCCTCAGGAAACTAGCTTCAACCTATCTTAGGACAGATGACGATGCAGTTAAATCAGGAATCCATGCAGGTGAAGGTGGAGCAAAAGAATTCTTTGGACGCGTACTCTATGCGCTTAATCCTCATGGAACAGACACAGGAAGATTGGCGAGTAGAGAGCACCATTTCTGGACCGGGCTTCAGATTCAAAACATTCCACGCGGGCCAGAAGTTAAACAAACCATTTGTGCCGACGATGGATTCTTCCTTGGAGAGTGCGATCTGGAGCAAGCTGAATCCAGAGACACCGCGCACATTGCGGGAGATGCTAAGCTCATTAGCGCTGTATCCGGAAGCCGGGATTTTCATTCAGTTAATGCGTCCGCTTTTTTTGGTCGGCCTTATGAATCTATCTATGATGACTCCGCTGGAAAAACTAAAGATAAACCATTACGCGACTTGGCGAAGAGAGTCAACCACGGAGCTAACTATAACATGGGTCCGGCAGTCCTGATTACCACAATGGGCCTGGCTAAAATCTGGGAAGCTGCTGCTCTCTTAAAGCTTCCGTATAAAGATCCTCTGAAAATCGCTGAACATCTTCTCGCCACATTCCACGCTACCTATCCTAAACTCCGGGGTCCTAAGACTCCATTCACTGAAGGAACTTACTATGCCTGGGTCGCCTCAGAGATTAGTATCAACCGCAGACTTGTATCGAGAGCTTTCCATCATACAGAATACAATCTCGGACATTACAAAGCTAGTCAATACATCGCCACTGGAGATTGGACGAGATATTGCTTTGGCCGACCAAACTCATCGAAGTCTGATCTCAACGCGTACGTTGCTCATTGCCCTCAAAGCCTTAATGCAAGAACGCTTAATGAAGCATTCATGAGGGTATTCTATGAAGTCGCGCTACCAAATGTACATACTTTTAGATTGCATGCGCAGATACATGACTCCATTCTATTCTCATACAAGGAAGGCTTTGAAGCTCACGCAGATCGAGTGCGAGAATGTATGGAGATTCAATGTACAGTCCGCGATGTATCTGGGGTTGATCGAACCTTCACAGTTCCAGCAGCATTGAAACTTGGAAAGAAAGACAAGGCTACTGGGGAATTTGTTAGAGCTAAATACTGGAGTGAAACAGAATGAATGTTGTCGATCTTGACACATTTGCTATGCTAGAGTCTTACATCTCTATACACAAAACTTATTTAGGATTTCTTCCACTCTGCATTGGTGTGCCTCATACAACTTGGCTTAAATTGAAGGAAGAAGCAGAGTCTCATATGAGATACACTCAAGCTAAACAAAAAATTGTTAGCTTAACTATTTACAATATTCCAATCATTGATTGCGGAGGTTAAAAGGATTAGTATGAACCCACTAATCATCTATGCTGAAACAATCAAACGCGCAGAACTTTGGCGCAAGTGTAACGTCAGATCAGTGAACACTGCACCAATCTACGCCTCCCCAGAAACTCCAGATGTTTTCCGGGGACAGCGAGATAGGACAATCATTGTTGTAGGTCGCCCTCCAATTGTAGACCAGCTACATTATTGTGAAGGTAGGAACAATATCATTTTTGTAGAAGAAGATTGACATGACCATCAAAGTAACTGCTACTCGTAACGACAACAACTCTCTCCATCTCATCCGTATTGAGGTGACAGAGGAATCTATCTCTCTGTTCAAAGCCCTAGTAGATCGTGGCCTCAATTGTTGGGACAGCGCGCCCAAGGAATTGAAAGATCTAGGTGATATGCTAACCCATGAGCGAATCACTCAAGACCATACCTATACTCGAATCAACACGAAACAAAACACTGACTACTATTCTCCTGAAGACAAGGATATCATTCAACAGTTCATCATTGCTAATGGTCAGCAGGCTTGGATTGACCACCTGAATGCAGGCACAACCAATAAGGTACTTCAACGTACCGCTTAACTTGCTTCTCCAATTCTGGAGCACACATGCCGGAGGATTTCTTTTCATCCTATCTACAATACACATCAGACTCTGAACCTCCGGCAGTGTTCCAGCGTTGGTGTGCTATTGCAGGATTAGGTGCCCTACTTGGGCGACAATATTATTTTCAACACGGCTTTAAAACAATCTATCCGAATACATATTGCATGTTGATTGGTTCACCCGGCACCAGAAAATCAACATCGATTAAACTAATGCGATCCCTCCTACTCAAATCAGGGTACAATACAATAGCAGCTGAAAAGAGTACGAAAGAAAAGTTTATGCTTGATCTGGCTGGCGAATCTGGTCCAGGCGATGCAGCGAATGTTGATGATATTCTCGAACAGAATCTATTTGGAAAGGAAACAGGCGATGGAGATGCTAGAGAAATGTTTATCATGGCTGACGAGTTTAACGATTTTTTCGGCAATGGTAACCTTGAGTTTATCAGCTTATTGGGCACTCTTTGGGACTTTTCTGGTGTGTACCAAAACAGAATTAAAAATGGTAAAAGTGTTTCAATCAACGATCCTACTGTTAGCATTCTCGGTGGCAATACTCCTACTGGCTTCTCTCTTGCATTCCCCCCAGAAATTCTAGGTCAAGGTTTCTTCTCACGTATCCTTCTAATCTACGGTGAGCCTAATGGAAAACGAATTCCCTTTCCACCAATCCCAGATCCCAGTACAACTCAATCACTTGTCGAGCTTCTTAGAACGATTAAGTCCACAGTATTCGGACCAGCCCAGCTTACTGGAACAGCAAAGAAACTCCTTGCTGACATCTATATCCTCGATCCTAAAGTTGATGATGTTAGATTTGCAAGCTACTCAAACCGCAGGTTCGATCACCTCCTTAAGCTCTGTCTCATTGTTAGTGCAAATAGATTATCTGCAGAAATTACAGAGCGTGATGTTATCTATGCAAACACAATACTTAGCCACGCAGAGCAATTTATGCCGCGCGCCCTTGGAGAATTCGGAAAAGCCCGCAACTCGGATGTGACACATAAAGTTCTAGAAATCATCCACAATGCGCGAGGTGTTGTAAGATTAAAAGACATCTGGCGAGAAGTACATGCTGATCTGGAAAAGATTTCTCAGCTCCAAGATATTCTAGTTGGCTTGCAACAAGCTGATAAGATTCAAACGATTCCTGAAGTGGGAGGATTTCTCCCCTGTAAGAAAGCACTGGCTGCACTGCGGCCGGATATTTTTAATCCAAACTTGCTGACGCAAGAAGAAAGGGATATGAAGCGATGAACTATTTATGGCCACCTATTGGTAGACGTTCTTTGCTAGGTATAGATATCATTGAAGCCCCTACATATCCTAATTACGAATTGCCTAAAGAAGTGATTCCTGGCGTTCCTTGGCCTAAAGGATTTAGAGAAGACTTCATGAAATGGAGCAAAGAATTTCTAGGATATAACTGTGCTGTACCTTTAAATGTAGTTTATTTTTTAGGCACTAATAAAGCAATAGCAGACCCTAGAACTGTGGCTAAACTCATTCACTGTGCGATCTAAAGGAATCTAAATGAACGGCACCCCACAACTCCACTCTCCCAATATCGACACTGATATCTTTGTCGCTGTTGTCCTTCCCCACACTGATCCTGAAGTAGCTCCTACTCATGAAACTGTACGTTACGATCAGTTTGTTCGCTGGCTTTTCAAGCCTGGTACAGATCAAGTTATGGCATTGCATTGTGCCATTGGTCTAGCCGGAGAAGTTGGTGAGCTAGTTGAAGATCATAAGAATGCTTACGAAGAACTAGGTGATATTGAATTCTATCTTCAAGTTCTACGGAATCACTATGGTGTTTCTCGTGTTCATATTCTAGGATCACTCTATCCGAGTTTTGCTCCTGACTGTCTGGTATCGGATCGTCTGATCATTGCATGCGGAGAAATCTGTGATGTAATCAAGAGGGAATATATTTATGGAAAGCCTCGTGACATTGCAGCGTTGGTTGTAGCGTGTGCACGATTCGAGTATGCTCTAGAACTCTATCGCTACACATTCTGCTCATTCGGTAAATCATCTGAAGATCATCGTCAAGCAATCATCCAAGCAAACGCAGAAAAGCTAGGTCAGCGATATGTCAATCTCCGATACTCCGACACAGAAGCCATCGCGCGCGCCGATAAGAAAGAAAACAAATAGTCTTTTGAATGCGGCTGTACTTAAGGTAATGCTTTCAGCTATCGCAGAAACACCTCGGAGTAAAGATCAGATAGTTGAGATTACAGGGCTGCAAAGAACAACAGTATGCCGCTGGATGAACCTACTCGCTACACGAAAAGGTGATATTAAAAACCTGGTGTATATTGCAGAGTGGGGCAAGTCAGGACAGAAAGGTCATCCTGTTGCATTATGGAAACTGGGTTATGGAATGTACGATGCGCCTAAGCCAGCTCCTAAACCTATGAAAGACTCCTGCAGAGACTGGCGGCGGAAACAAAAGATTGGTACACGGATTATCCAAACCCCGAAAGGAATTATTCATGAGCTCAAATAAAGTACATGTAATGGTAGATATTGAAACACTAGACACAACTCCGAATGCTGTAGTTCTCAGTATTGGTGCAGTAACTATGCACAGAGAAGACCAGCAGACATTCTACGGAGAGTATAATCCTAGCACACAATATGAACGCACACAATCCCAATCAACTCTTGATTGGTGGACACACCAACCTATCAGCATGCCAAGAGGAGTAATCAATCTCTATACAGGATTAGAAGAATTCAGTTACTGGCTGCACTCTTTGCGCGCAGAACCAATTATTTGGTGCAAAGGCACAGATTTCGACACAGCTATTCTAACTCATGCGTACACTCAACATAAGCTAGCTGTACCCTGGAAATACAACAATGTACGAGATATGCGCACACTGAAGAAACTACATCCACAACTTAATTATCTGCAAAATCCTGTTCCTCATCATGCTCTACAAGATGCAATCAATCAAGCCACACATCTGGCACAGATCTTTGCATACAATCAATACCTACAGTGGGAGTAATACATGAGCACAAGTGATAAACCTTTCCAGGTACAGTCTCTGCCGCCGAATGCGAAACTCAAGTACGAACTTTTTCAGGATGAGATCATCGCACTGAATCGAGAAGTAGCTTTCCATCCAGCTCTCTGTACCATCCTAGAGAATCAGCCACAAAAGGATGTATATATCCGGCTCCTTGAAATCGCAACTTACGCGAATGTTCTTGTGGTAGCTGAGGTTCACACTCTTAAAGATGTTCTATTCCTCTGTGAGCAGCTTACCAAAGCATTATATGAAAAACGAACACAGATTGTGATTCCATTCAAAGGTGAGTAATCAGCAGGCAAAAGAAAACCCCCTCAGGAGAAATCCTTTGGGGGCTTTTTTATGTCTGGAATTTTTATCCGACTCTTGCTCCAATACTGATCGAAATCTTATTTGATATAAAGTCAGATACTGGCTCTCCTGACCAGCGAAGTGCAATTGCACGCCCAGTCATATTGTATGCAGCATTCTCAATAGTGATAGAATAAGCCTGCGGAAATGTGCGGGTGAAGTTTAAGTCTTGTCCTGAGATAGTGTACGATCCAGAATTCGCTGCAAAGCTAATGGCTCGTAAAACATTTGATCCACTGAATACATAACTTCCTGGGTCAAGAGCTAGAACTGTTACACCTGGCTGTTCGTATGTAAGAGTTACAGCCTGACCTGCCCAAGAATAGGAGCTTGAGTTTAAAGCAACAAGACGAGTAGCTAGAGTTGTAACTGCTTGGCCGCTGATAGAATAAGAACCGGGGTCTAGAGTAATTACATAGCCTCCAGCAGCTACTGTTGAAAAATCTTCAAAAGTAGTTGTAGTGTCCGAATTACTACCAATGCCGTGAGCTACTGCTGTCGACTGAAAAGAATCTGTAATTGGACCAACTTTGCTAACACCGTTTACTAAAAGCTCAATGGAGTTTCCATTTGCCTCTACTGTAATAAGATGTGTTCCCGCTGCTAATGTTCCCGAGCCCGTGGATCCCACTTGTGTGAAACCACCTGATACTCGTTTAAAAAGACGAGGGCCGTCGCCTGAGCCAACAACAGCAATCCAATAATTGCCATCGTCTACAAAGCGAAATGGGATCCAAATATCGGATGAAGCTCCAGTAACACAAGTAACGTTAAGTTCAACATTTGAAAGTGTATCCGTCAATACAGCTAACGCCTGAGCTCCGCCAGTACTTTTAGCTTTATTGCTAGATATCTGAAAAACTGAGCTACGATCATTCCAGGCACTACCGCCATCGCTTGGAGTCCCAAGCCCTCCTGCTCCAGTATCCGCTCTATTGAAGTTGTCGCTTCGTGCCATGATTACACCGTAATTGTGGGAGCGTCAAAGAAGAACGAATACGCAGTATAAGAACGTTGCACCTGACCGCGGGCATTTAAGTGCAGGTTATCTGCCTCAAAATATGTCGGGAATGCAGGCTCAATTTGTTTAACAAGAAGGCCACCAGTTGTATCTGCTACTGCTTGCTTTGCTGCGGTTACTGCGGAATTGAACCTAGGACTCCCTGTAGGAATATCCGTGAGCACTCCACGATAAGGCATGATCCCATTAATCTCAATAGCATCAACAATAGCTTGCATGGGTATTTGATACTGAGATTGAGTATCCGCCGAGTCAGCTTCTCCTTGGCTCCACAGCCAGAATGTTTTCAGATTATCAATAACTACACTGTTACTAGCAAGCCATGCATCTTGGGCCGCACGACTTGTAAGTCCATCTAACCACCTAGCTGCGGAGGGGGGCTCAAACAAGTCAATGGACGTTCCGCCAAATGCGTTCTTATCCATATAAAGAATTCCGCTAGATGTCTCCCTCATCCAGCGAACTGCCATGCCAAACTCAGGCCCGAGTAAAGTAGGATCGGTACCTGTGTTTGACCCTGGCACATATGTAGCGTACGCTGTGCCATTCCAAAACATTACACGAGGAAAAGTGTAGGTACCATTATCCCAGTCTACTAATGTAGGATCAGCAGTAATTGCTGCAATGCCACTCCGGAGGGCAGCGCCCTGAGCATTGCTCTGCCCCCAGAAAGACATTCTAGCATTACCAGTAGGTACCGCTGCCCATCCAATATATAATGTATTGTTTGCCATTTCAGGTCAGCGTAAACAAGCCGCCGGCTCCAATGTCCGCAGTAAAAGTCTCACCGTTCAACAGAGTGATACTAGAACCATAATCCCAATAAGCCACAAGCGGAGAAGTAGAAGCAGTACCCGTGCTCTTATACATAATCACATAACGGAACGGACCAATAGATCCACCAGATGCAGTAAACACACTGTCAGTTGCAGTGATAGTAGTCACTCCACCAGAACGAGATACAGAGATGCTAAGAGTATTACCGCCAGCGGTATAACCATTACCTGCACCAATCTCAGTGATATCATTAAAGAAATCACCAGTTGCAGCATTGGGCGCAGTATTTGTAAGCGCCAGCTTAATGGTATCAGTGTTCCAATCCACCGGAGTGGTAAGTTGGATTTCAGTGAAAGCCTCAAATTTCACATAAGCAGCCATGAAGGATTCTCCTTAATCTATCGATGTGGGTACAAATTACCAACCAGCAACAATGTCACTAGCAGTTGTGCCAGTGGCTAAAACTTTATCACCTTGAATTGGATGCCAGCCAACTGCAAGTCCAGTGAAAGTAATGTTGTTACCTCCACCATACATACGCACAGCTACATCTCCAGACACCCCAACATACAAACACCTAAACGGCGTAAGTACATTCGTGTCATTAGGAGTTACAGCTAGGGCAAATTTAATCGGATCACTAGTATTACTCATCACCACTTTCTCCTATTCTCCGCCGCCCATAAGAAGTTGTATCTTATAGGAGTACGGATTGTTTAAAGATTCTGCAAGCTTTTCAGCCTGCGCTGTGTTTGCATTCTTATACATCTCCATCATCCACTTATTGAACTGTTTCTGCTTGCCGCCGAGTTTTGCATACTCTTCAGCAAACTGATTGATCTGTTCATCGGTGGGTTGGTTTCCCTGGATAAGAGTGCCCTTAACTTTCTCACCTAGACTCAGCAACTTTTCCCGGCGCCTTGCTTCGTAAGTTCTCACTCGAAACATTGCATCATTCACAATTGCTTCGTCCATTGGCCTACCACCAGCAAGACGCGTAAGTGTAGCAAGGCTCATCAAATCATTTTGATAGAGGATAGTTCCCTTGTTAGATGTGGAATATGCCATACCTTCAGGACCAAAGGCTTGAACAGTTTGAGCTAAACCTGCGAGTGGGCGGTTGATACCATTGTGCTCCACACCTTGCAGGAAAGTCTCCCACACATCTCCGCCGCCAGCAATTCTCTTAGAGGTCTCATAGATCGAACCAAAGAACTTCCCCCAACCAGCGACGATCGGAGTTTCCTGTAAGCTCGTGGGAAGAATAGTCAGATGTCGTGGATTGACATCGCCGCGAGAGTAGATGTTGGTATCGAGAAGGGTTGAGGGAATTCCATATAGGATGAAATCTCCTGCAGTTCTTCCAACTGCTCCATATGTGATATCGTACAAATCCTTGTGCGCATCATTGCCACCGAGCTGTCCAATGATGTGGACATTGATTGCCTGGAATCCCGGGAGAGATTGGTAGCCATACAGAGTTGATTGCAGGCCAGCCAACATAGCAAGATCTTTCGCTTTACCTTCTGCAGTAAAACGAAGAAGCTGTTGGATGAGGTTGAATTGATAAGATTGGAAGAGCGAGATTGCCTGACCAATAGGACCTTGGAAAATCAAGGGCCGCTGGCTAGCAACAATGTTCCCTTCCACCCGATTCACAAATGTATTGATATAAGTGCGAGCAGTCGCATCATCCATCAATCCATGCTTTACTGCAATGGATGTAATCTGATCCATCACATTGGCGGAAATGAATCTGTTAAACTCTTCTGCGAAAGTATTGCCAGTCAGCTTTTCTGCAGTGTCGAGTTTCTCAGATGTAAGCTCTTTAGCTCTGGCAAACCCACGTGCCATCCGAGTATCAAGTTCCGCAGCAGACTCAGTTCCTTTCAGGGTGAAATCATCCACCAGCATTTTAAGCTGCTCTGCACGATCTTTAATGATCTGCATATCACGGTATTTAGCCATGAGCGGACCGTAGTCGGATAAAACAGTGTTGCCTTTTGCATCCAGTTTATACACTGGACCTGCATCTGTCATCCGCACAACCACCGGCTGTTTCGCATCTTTCCAGAAATTCGTAATAGCCTGAGCCAGAAGTTTCGTGGGAGACAGAACTTCAGCATCTACGCCGGGAAGCTTGATCTTTGCAAGAGCTGACAGATCACCAGCAACCGCCTGATTGCCCTCTCGAATCGCACGAGTCAACAATCCCATCTCAGTTCCACGCAGGACATTAGATCCAATAACGTTGTTCAGTGCGTTAAGAGGATCAAGGCCAAGAGTGAAGCGAGAGAGAATTGCATTAGCTCCACGAACAAAGCGAGTCAATGCTCCACGCGGCGCTGTGTGATTTACAAGTGCCTGCATTGCAGCATCATAGTAAGCTGGCTGAATACCATATTCTGCTGTCAGGGCATTGATTCGATCAAGCTCGCCTGGAGATTTAATCTCATCGAATGTACGAGTAATGGATGCCCAGGCTTTAGACACCGCAGTATCCAGAAGCTTATTAGCTCCATAGACTAGCGGGTGCTCATTGATCTTGGAAATATCCAGAGCTGTCTTAATCTGATTGAAGTACGGATTCTTAGATTGTGCTTCAATCATGTCCGCGCGGGATGCGAACTTAGAGGTCTCCACCAGAGAATACTGGCGGCCTAGATCTTCCAGGAGAGCAAACTGAGGCTCGTAATTCAGGCGAACTGATTCGTAAACCAGAGTATCTGATTCCCGATAGTGCTGCTGCAGAATGTCATCAGCGATTTTCTGGGGATCAGACTTCGGGAAGAAGTTCGAGAACACGCCATTGTTAGCCAGCTCTGAATCTAGATAGTTCTCATTCAGAGTGCGCTGATAATCATACTCATCGCGGGCTTTGAAGTAATCTTCAGTATCCCGCTTATAGATCACCTTGTATTGTGGCGGCACACGTTCAGCAAGCTGAGCGAGTTCTTTCTCAGATGCTGCATGAATCATTGTCATGTGGCCCGTACCAGTGACACGAGGATCTTTGACAAATGCGAAGTGTGCATACTGTTTAAGGTCAGGACGGATAGGACGGAAAACTTCCGGGTCCTTATTATCTACCTTACCTTGCGCTGCACGAATCTCACGGAAGTTTTGAGTCCTGAGGCCAGAAGCTGCAATGTGTGCACGAATGAATTCAGCAGTCTCAACATTACGGATGTTGAAAGCATTCACACCATCTTCGGCTGCTTCCCAATTGATTTCCTCTTCACCTGCTTTATTCCGCTTAACCAGTTTCTTATCAATCAGAACCTGCGTACCATCTTCAGCTTCCCGAAGATAGAACTGTTTACCAGTGCGAGTGATCTTCTGATTCAGCCCCTCAAATTCAAAGACAGCCTCAGTCTTTCCCGCCATCCGAGTCATAGCAGGAGCAAGTGTGTCATTTAGATTCTTACGGAAATCTTGTTTAATTGCTCGAACAATGGATCCGATAAAGCTCATCGAAGATCCAACAGTTCCGTAAGCAGAGGAGTCGTTGGAGAAAAGACCCGCTGAAGGATCATCACGAGTAGCAGTTACAAGCTTATTTTTCTTTAGTGCAGGCAGTTGTTCAGCCCAGCCGCCCAGAACTTTTGCTGCGGCCCGCTGCGCAGATTCAACATAGATCTTTTCCATGGCCGCATAATGAGCAATACCATCAAGGACATTCTCATTCAGGGCAGCAATATCTTTCGACTGCTCGTAGACTACTTTCGCGTATTTCGGAAGGAACTGCACAGGAGTTGCAGCCTCAGGAGTTGTCAGAGAGAGCCCACGAGCTGAGAGTTGATTCTGGTATTTCCTACCTGCTGCCGACATTGCAAACAGATCATCAGCCTCTACGCCGGAAGGGTTACCATCCAGGTAGTTTTTCCTTACATCTGCGATAATTCCAATGGCTCCATCTTGAGCTTGAGCTTTCGGAATCAGCCCAGGCTCTTTTCCTTTCTTAGCCTTACCCTTCTTGGTGAGGAATGAGCGACCAAAATGTTCAATCGTCTCATTCTTCGACTGCTTGATAATCTTATAGAGTTCCTCTAAGGAAGTTACAGGATCAATAGAAACAGTCGGACCCTCTCCGGAAACGATTTTGATATCTGTCCTGCCATCTGCATATGCTCGCTGTAACATAGGAAGATCATGACGATCAATCACAGCATTTTCTGGAATCTCTTTCAACATCCCAGAACTGCGAGCGGCCCAGATATGGCGAGCTTCAGCTTCTTCTACAGCTTTAGCTCCTTTAAGTTTCAGAGCACTCCAACGATTGGTAGCCTCAAACTTTTGCTTGAATCCAAAAGATTCCCGAATAGCTGCACGCACCTTATCCGGCGTAGCATAACGATCAGCAAAACTAAGATAAGCTCCGGGAGAATCGAACACGCCACCTGAATCATCACCTTGAAGTTTGATGAAACGGATAGCAATAGGATTCTCAACGGCTTCGCCTTTAGCGAGAGCTTTAGCTTGTGCAAGTTCCAAAGGATGTTGGTCACCTGCACGTAGAATCTTAATTGCACCTGACGCGGACTCATAAGTTTGTTGCGCAAACCCAGGAACCAGGCGGCCATCTTTAATCACAGGTGACATTAGATTGGCAACAGTGTTACCAAGCTGAGAATCTGTGGAAAGATTATTCCAAGCAGTCCGCTGATCTAGAGCATTGGCTTGGATCTTTTGCTCGTACAGAGTTTTGGTGGCAGCAAAGTTATTTTCAATAAGTGTGCCATCAGCGGCCCTGAGAGTAATAGGAACCGCTGCCATCTCAGAATCAAAGCTGAGTTGCACCAGACGGTTTGCATCCGGAGAAGCTACAGAGAATTGTACCCGCTCCTGGAAAGGCCGACGCAGAACTTCTTCTTCCCGGATTGCAGTTTTAAGTTGCCCCCGCAATCTTGCTGCGCCAAAAACTCCTGCAACTCCGCCGCCTAGCAAGCCGCCGATTGCGATATTCTGTGCAATATCCCAGCCATCTTGCTGCTGCAAAATAGGAGAGCGGAACATGGTAGCTTGTACCATAGTTTCAAAAGCTGCCGCTTCCATCACATTCTGCCAGAGTCCAGCACCAATGGCTTTAGTGGTATTCGCATTCACCAGATTGAGAGTGGTGGTGGATGCAGTGATGTCTTTCATTGCGAGAGACATGAACTCATCAGTTTTCGGCACCAACAAACCTAATGCGCGCCCAGTAGTTCCACCAACCTTGCCAGTATTAATCGCAGTCTTCAGTGCAATCTGGCCTGCATTGAATACACGAATGCCACCCAATCCAGGAACGATTGCACCCAGAATGAAGCCGGTAACATCCGCAGACTCTTGGTTGACTCGGTAGTAGTTACCCAAATCAGTGTCAAGTTCTGTAATCCAGTCCGCCGTATCTCGCTCCTGAATACCAGGATCAAAGAACTGTCCTACATATGCACCAGTGTTGTAGAAAGAGTTGATTCCAGAAAGACCAGAAACCGCAATAAAGCGGCCCATATCCTGAAGTTTCTCTCCCCAGCTAAGTGGATTAGTCCAGCTTACGCCGCCATTGGAAATGTTATGGAGGTCTGCAATCTGGAAAGGAAGGGACGGAGAATCACCATCCTCTTCTTCAACAGGTGCAGGAGTGGATTGAGGAGGACGAACAAATGTGAATAGATCACTCATTTTTATTCCTTATTCATTCGACCAAGGAATCCGGCAGGAACATTACGCTGGCTCAACTTTTCATTAAATGCGTCAATTCGCAATTGTCGAGCCATAGCATTTGCAACTGACGGAAAGTCAGTCAAGTTGACAACCTCTCCGTTGATCTTAACCTTGTATTGTCCAGCATTCGGAGGAAGCGAAATACCAAAGCGACGCCAATCTGTAGCTGCTCTATTAATAGCACCCGCTCGAGTATAGATATTGGTAAGATCTGCTGCAGCTTGAATAGAAGTAATCTTACCTTCTTTAACTGCACCAAGCGCCAGTTTATAGACAACACTCGGATCGGCTAAACTCACACCAGATTCAATGGCAGGATTCAACACCAACTTTGTGATCGGATAATTCTGGAAAGTAGAAATCCCGGGAGCTTTTGAGGATCCAATGTATGCGCTCAGATCACCCACATAGAATGGATTATCAGGATTGTTTCCAACAAAAGCAAGCTGCCGTTGAATGAGCTGATTAGTCTGATCTGCAACTACACGGCGAGCCTTAGCTCCAGTCTTGTCGTCATCCAAACCTTCCTTGGTACGAACAGCTTTATCCCCCAGAACTTTAGTAGCCTCAGCAAGAACATCAGCAACCTTACGCTGGTTAGCATTAAGGTTTTCCAGAAGAGTAGGATCCTTAGAAAGAATGGCCGCTGACTCTCCTGGGGAATATCCTAAAATTGCCTGGCCGCTGCGAAGATAAATTTCTCCTTTGTCGTAGTAGTCCTTGTATTCATCTCGCACGCCGCCCATTGCTCGAACTTTATCTTTGATCTGTTGGGCAGATTCAGGAAGAACTCCACGAGATTCTTGGCCAGCCCGAATGGTGGCAACCATACGTTCTTCAAACTGTCTATCATCTTCATCTTTCCGGCGCGCTGCAGTGTCACGGGCACGGTCCCGCTCGGCTGCTTCTAATCCAAGCTGAAATTGAGCTTCAGCTCTTTCAACTCCATAAATAGAAGTTGCAAGTTGCAGCATCCTGTCATCTGCATTAGCTGCTGCTTCTACACCGCCAAGGTTTAATTTAATCCCCTCGATCGCTAAATTAGCCCGCTGCCCTTCAGCAGTCAAACGAATCTGATCGTTCTCAGCTTGGATACCAACCTGAGTAATGGTGCGAGCAAGAGCCTTACTCTTTTCGCCCACTTGTCCAATCTGGGATGCCACACTTTGAGCAGCGGCCTGCACAACTTGAAGCTGACCCATAGCTCCCTGAAGTTTTTCCTGATTATTGTTCCAGTCAACTTGAGCTTTAATCCAAGTAATAGGATCATCAATCAGACGAGTTTCTTGCTCTTTACGAACAGTCTGAGTTAGGCCAACCACCTCATCAGCAACTCGGGTAGTTTCCCCAAGAAGCTTACTGAGAGTTTCCATGCCACGATTGCCAGAAATAATCTGGGTGGCCTGATCCTGCGCAGCCATTTGAGCACTGCGTTCTGCAGAAACTTGAATCTGCCTAGCAGCAGCCACATCCCGAACAAGATCAACTTGTTCAGAAATCAGATCAGTAGTCTGAGTAGCTGCTCTTGTTCTGGCTGCAGCTAATGAACCTGTGGACTGAACTGCATTACCAGTTAATCCACGAATCAGTTCAATTACCGGATTGGGTTCGGCCATAAGAATCTCCAAGCGAGAGGATGGCACCAATGAGGAAACAGATTGGCTGGCCCAGATAGATTGTCAAAGCGCCCAGAAGATTCCAGCCGCGGCCAGTAATCATCTTATAGCGACCCAGAACAATAGGAGCCAGAATAGAAGAAAGCCGCTCAGAGCGTTGCATGAGAGGAACCACAGAAGTAGCCCAGCTCCAATAACCACGCTTCGTAAATTCCGGGGTAGCTTCAAAATGTGCATGGCCTGCAGCATATAGCTCTTGCGGAAGTTTCCCTTGGCGCGCCAGCTCGGTACAGATCACAGACATCTTTTTCTTAGAAGACTGTCCAGATTCCTGAGTTTCCTGCAGTGGTGCGGTAACTGCTGCAAGTTCCGCAATCACTTTAGCCATGAAATCTTGAGACTGCAGAGTTGCAGCGGAGCTAGAATTTCCCCCAGCAAGATTCTGTCCAGAAAGAAGCTGCGCCAATCCGTTATCTGCGGATAGCGCATTCTGAATCATGCGAAGCTGAGCCTCTTCTGAAAGAACTCGCTGAGAAGTTTTACTCCCCGATCCCGACATAGAAGTGGTGCCGGGGAGCAGCGCCCCAAGATCTAAAGAGGCGTTAAAATTTGTTGCCATAATCTATTCTCCTGAAGAATCTTTGCCATCAGCCTTATCCGTAACTTTTTCTCCTTGATTTCTCAGGAGCTTATCACGGATAAGAACAAAAATGTTTAAACATACATATACAATACTAGCAAATGTAAACACATCTGACAGTGTCACACCTCCGAAAAATCCTAGCCAAGCTGCAAATAGTTTGGCCAACATTCCTTCAATAGAGGAATCATGAGGCGATAAACGTCCCACAATTGTTTCCTTAAGTGATAGTTTAGAGTGCAAATGCTCGGACATATCGGTGATACTTCCGGTGATTATAAATAGGATACAGGAAATAGGTTAGATAAACAGTAGGGATACTGTCAGACACCTATCGCCCACCAGTTAAATGATCTAGCGGCCACTGCTGCGTTTACTAATTCGAATTGTGCAGTTGTAATGTTATTTACTGACCATCCTAAGACTGAAGTTCCGCGGGCTTGCACAAATACACCTAGCACTTGAGTGGGGAAGCCTACATTAAAAGGTACAACAACTGTGGCTGCAGAACCTACTCCAGTTACTAGGCCACCCTGGATAAGAATTCCGCCAACTGTTTGGAACCACTGGCTCTCTCCCTGGAACTGTGTGATACCAATAGAATCAGCTAGATCCCGTAAAGTAGGATCAATGAAAGGTGATACAGCATTTGTTCCCTGTGTCATCGCTCCCCTCCAGGTACAAATTTAAGCTGCAGAGTGTTAATGGAGAAAGCACCCTTGATTAGAATCGAGTGGTTCTGAGCTGTGTGGTGACAGTTATAAACTGCCAAGCCGCCATTGATTGATCGAGCAGTCAAGGGAATAGGAGCATCAAAATTGCGACCATCTGTGCTAGGGATGAGAGCAAGAGAGAAATTAGGAGAAGGAATAATCGCAGTGTTTTGTGGTCCTTCAATTTCAATCTCCTCCATCTGCATCATACGGGAGCGAACATACTGGAACTTGCCTAGGAGAATTACAGAAGCTGCAGGAAAGTCAGTATCGTAGACATTAAAAGAGAGTTGATAGCCTACAGAACCTTGATCGGTACCAAAGATGTACAAGCTATTGAGATCTGTGTACACGTCTCCTTGCACCTTAAGTTTTCCATATCTTGCCAAGCCTGTATCGTATACAAGAAAATAAGAGTTAGTACCAGTCGTGTATTTAACTAGTACGTATTTATCAAGAAGATATGTAAGTTTTTTGGTGGAAGTTACATTACCAGTTGAGAATGTGTTGGCGATATAATCTAGTTCCTCAACTTTTTTAGTTTTTTCCAAAAAGCTTGAGATATCAGAGGCAATAAGTTGTGCTTGTTGTCCTGAGATTATACGAACATTAGAAGTTGAGTCGATAGCATATTGTGTGCTACTCCGGCTCTCTCCAAATGCTTGGTAAGAAAAATCATACCCGCCGCTGTCTTTTACTGGAGTGAACTTGAACGGATACCGAGCATTGCCTGTGTACTGTCCATAGACAATTCCAGACTCTGTGTACATATAGAAACCATTTGCAGCTTCTTTAACAAACTTAACTCTTAGATTAAGATCGTTAGGAAAAATCTGCCCGGCTCCGTTAATGAGTGAAGAAGTGAAATCAGTGATTGTAAGAAGCGAGGACCACATAACGAGGCCAGACTTCAATACAACCAACAAATAGTTGGCACAGGACCAAATACAGACAACATCACTAAGAGTAGCAATACCTACAATACTACCGGAAATATTAGTGAAATTAAGTACATCGCTACCAGGGTTATCTACAGTGTAGAAGGCACCATCAGAGTATACATAAGTTGCATTTCGTACACGGGTGGTAGAAAGGAACTCCCCCACTGGAAAGGGCATAGCTCCAGTTGCGTAAGTCCAAGCAAAAATCCCAGTTGTAAAGCTAGAAGCAACAACGTCCCTGTTAGAAAAACTAGCTTGGCTACGAAATAAACAGAGGAATCTACGAATGTCTCCAGTGAGAGCACTTGCCACATATAAGTATGCAGACCCCCTAACAATTGCAGATCCTGTACCTCCAGAAGTTGGCCCGGGGGCAGGAAGGGCGGCTAAGGTTTTGTAGCCTACGCTCTGATATCCATTAGGCGTGGGCATAACATTCTCCAGATACAATGCCTGAGGAATGCCTGCATCTTTCTGTTCCCCCTGTGGGTCAACTCGTCTATCAAAGTTCTGATCTGGCCCCGGAACAATTACAGTTCTACCACCGTCCGCAATTGTCATTGGGAACGTAGCAGAGCTAAGATTAGCGCGATATGCGATCTGTCCCATAGACAATGCCAATTAGTTGGAGATTAAATGTCACTACTGAAAAACTTTTGCCATAGTTGGGACTGCTGTGTAAGTAACAGTTACTGATTTCCCTGGCAGCAGCTGTACTGATTGACCAGTAGCCGTGGCAATATTTACACCGCCGATAGTAATTGCACTCACAGTTCCTCCAGTAATATAAACAGATTCAGGTCTGGAGCCTGCAGTGTAAGTAAATGGAGATGCTCCTACAGTAATACTGGCAGCAGTACCTCTAGACGTATCTCCGCGGTTTCCTTCAATTTCGCTGCCTGCGCCGTAAGATCCACCGATAGGAGTACCACCTCCAAGTGCAGTTAGATCGTTGCCGGTCAAAGTTACATTAGTAGGAGTGCCTGTAGAAGTAATGCCACCATTGGTAAACTGTGCAATGGCCATATCTTTGACTTCAACGATATTGGCTGTCGCTCCGACAATAGTAATGCCAGCAGTAAACATTGGAGCAAGCGTACCAATATTACCTGGACCGTGTACTTTAACATTTACGCCTTCAATTAACCAACGACCTTCAGTAGTCCAGGGGCCATTAAATGTGACATTAGAAACTCCAGCAGCAACTCTAACAGCAGATTGCCCCGCGGCCGCTCCCCACCAACCATCTTGAAATTGAATTAGAGACCCGCGGTTTAATGTAACTCCATTACAGGTTGCACCAGACAACTCCATGTTGAGATTAGTGAAAAAGAAATTCACACCTCCATTTGCTGGATCACTGTCAAGATACACACCATTCTGGCCTACGCTAGTAACAATCTCTGCATTTACAATAAAATGACCGTTGGTGTAATCAGAAAAATGCAAACCGTTGCCCTCAAAACCGAGGACATAGGTATTCATAATGCGGATATCTGCAGTTAGATTTCCTGCGGCGCCTACCGTAAAAATACCGTTACCTTTGATGCCGCGAATCCAGCTATCATAGATGTTGCTGAAAGATACGCGGTCAAAAAGAATTCCACCGAAGATACGATAGTTTGGGCCATCTTGCCCATAGACTTCGCAATTCAGAATATTGATAAAGCCCGCATAACGAGCTTCAATACCATAAGCTGAAGTCCAGTTAGCTGCGCCTGCCCGTGGAATGCATTGAAGACTTTCTAAAGTAGCTCTAGTAACTCTATTGATAAGCGTACCATCGCCAATACGAATGAATGGCGTGTTGTCTGTATGCTGAATAAGAGTTACATTTCCAAACTGCTCTCCAACCAATGTAATGCCGGATGTGATAATACTTAGAGCTGCTGTGATCTTATAATTGCCCTTAGGAAAAAGCAGCGCCTGGCCAGCAGAAGAATTGATAGCAAGTTGAATTGCAGCAGTGTCATCAACAATACCATCACCAACCGCACCATAATCTGTAACGCTTACATATTCACGAAATTTTGCTTGAATAGTTCTAGAAATTGCGCCAACGCCGCCTGCATTGTACCCAACAAGAGAAGCTCCGCTGGGTGCTGCAAACGCTGCAAGAACTGCCGCACTTAGAACTGTGATTTGAGGATTCCAAATAGATGCAGTCATTTCAATTCCTCAGTACCCGTAAGATTGAATATTAGACATACGAACCTCTGCTGCCTGAACAGCAGCTAGTTGGGTATATGCAGCAAATTTTTCTGTGTCGCCGATTGCTTTAAATACAGTAGCGGCTGCATCAAAGACAATAGCGTAAGGATGATCCAAGGCGATCCAAGAATTGTATCCAGATTCAGTGATATCTGGATTGTCGTATCTGCCTACAATGCAATATTGGAGAGCAGTAGAAGATCGAATCTGAACAACAGCCCCTGCCACATAACAGACATTCTCCTGGTTCCGTCCGAATTGATCCAGGACAGTTTCAGGAGTAATAAAGGTTAAAAATTCACCTTGCTCTGTTCCAGTAGAATCAGTTTTACGAATATACTTAAGAGCGCGCCAACGCGGGAAAAGTGATCTATATTCAATCTGCTGGGTATATTCAGCAGTTAAAAAAGACACTCCTTGCTCTACAATATCCTTGTAAAAATAATCTAGCTGGTGCAACTTTAAAGTAGCTGACCGAATAGCGGTAAGAGTCTCAGCCACCAAGCTGGGACGATTGGTGAGATTATAGACTTCTTGCCGTAGTTCGGTCAGCGTCATGATAACAGATTAGGTTAAGTAGCAGGAGTGAGCTTAGCTGCAGCGCTCATGAGAGATGCAACAGACGGACCACCAATAGTTACCGGAGCAATATCAGTGGTCGAAGCTGCCCTCAGCGGACCTTGCTTAGATTCCCCCATGTTATTGGAAGGATCAATCATCTTAGCCTGCTCAGCCAAGAATTCAGCAAACATCTTCTTACGCAAAGCAAGCATCGGATTCTCTTGTTCCGCGGTCACAGTGCGAGCTTCTGGATCAATATAGATATTGCCAGAATACTCGTTACGAGCAATTGCACGATCAAGATAGCTAATCACGCTTTCATCTCCGGTGATATAAATCCCGCCCTTGAAATCCAGACGAGTACCATCCGGAAGAATGATGTTACAGAACTTGATCGTACTTTTATACAGTCGCTTATCAGCAACTTGGGTTTCAGCGATTTCAGACATTGGATAACTCCTGAGGTAGGCGGCAGGGTTTTATTACTCAGACCCCACCAAAACTGAGTTCCCTCAGGAGGAATTAGGCAGCCGTACTAACTGCTCGAATACCAGTTCCACCAGGACCAGGATTAACTCCTGCGGCGGCTCCAGTAATTCGATCAGCAGCTTGGATTGCACCAGTAGTTGCGTTAGGAAGAGTGATCTGGTTATTCCCATCGGGAGTCAGCACGTTGTTGGCGCCATTGTATCGAACTGTAATCGACGAAATATAGCCAACATCAGTACTGACCATCCCAACCGGATTAAGTTGAAGGATGGTCATAAGTACTCCAGATTAACCAGCAGCCGCAGCAGTCAGATTGGTGATGATTGCGTTAGCAGGCGGGTTTTTAATCACACAAGTGAGTTCCGTAGTAAGAGTGCCACCAACAGCATCAATGCCGTTATCAACTTTCTGGCCGCCCAGATTGAACTCATCGCGGCTAGTCTTACGACCAGACAGATAAGCAACACGGAAGGTAGAAAGATCCACTGCCATTGCATACTTGGACCAGTCAGCATTGCTATTAAACAGCGGATGTTCAATCATGTTGAACGAACCGCGAGCAATGTTGAACGAACCAAACTGCAGACCGTAGTTGGTTTGACCGTTCTGAATGTAATACGTACCATTCAGTCTGCCGATGTTGTTGATAACTTTCCGGGCACCGCCGCCAACGAAAAGAACTCGCTGGTTACCAACCTTCGGATCAGTTGCTTGGTTGAACACGCCATCCAGAGCAGCTTCAAGTTGGGTAAAGTTCGTGGTGGCGCCAGCAACCGTATAGTTAACTGCACCACCAAAACTAGCCGGGTAGTAAGCAGCATTCCGAACAATGTTCCAGAAACCGTCCATGGTACGGAACGGTTGGCCATTTCGCGTACCTTGAGACTTAGCACCAAAGAACAACGCTTTCTCAATATCAGCGGCATGGAACGAAGCGCAGTCCATCCGGTTTTCTGCAACAGTCGTATCACCAGCAATCACTTGCGTAGATTGTGCCGAACCACTCAGAGCCCAGGTATTACGGAAAATCTGGGTAAGGTTGGTAATACGAACCGGGTTGATTTGCAGAGCATTCGGACGAACCGAACTTTCTTCAAATGCATTACCAACTTGGTACAAATTCACGTTATCCGCAATAGCGCCAGCCGTAGTACCAATGCCACGAGTAACTGCAACTTGAGTGGGAGTAACAATGGAATTGATCAGAACAACTTCACCAGTGCTCTCCGCACGCATCAGCATGCCAGGCAAAAGATCTGCAGTGCTTGCAACAGTGAAAATATTGGTACCGGCATCCGCAACTGCTGCATCCAGATTCATCAAAGGGAACAGCATGGTCTTAGTGAAGAAGCCGTGCTCAACTTGAACAGCAGTTTCTTCAGGAAGCATACTAGTCATACCAAACAACGGAGCCTGACCATTCGGCATAAGCCGAGTGATAGAACTCGCAAAACTAGGCTTGACTAGATTAGGAGTAAGTGCAACACCAGAGGTGTTAAAAATACCAGTCGTCATTTAGATTCTCCAGAGATTAAAAAAATCAGTAAAACTTACATCACACGCCAGCGGTACTGACGATTAGCGCCAGAGTCAGGCAGGCGGGTGACAACAATCATAGACCAAGAACTTGCAGGAGTAGTGGCCCGACCAGAGAGCAGTACGTTTGCATCACCAGCTACATAAGTGCCAGCAAACGCGTCTTGAATAGACACCATAAACATAAAACCATCGCCAACATCCATCTCCGGGAATGCAGCAGTAATCTGTGCGCCCGTCGGAGTAGTAATGTTTCGGCCAGCACTGAATCCGGTGAAATTAACACCGCCACGTTGCATTTCGCTGGTAACAATTGTAACGTTAGTATCTTCAGTACGCTCGTTGATAGTGACATTGCCGAGCATTCCAGATGCAGCAGGTGCAGGAATGGGCAAACCAGGCGATTGAATTAGAGCACGATTGTAACCCATGATGGGATTCTCCTAAAAGATTAAGAACGATTAGAAACAGAAGAAGGGGTAGGAAGAGCAAACCAATCATCCCAGCTTTCGTTCCCTGCTCCAGTTTGAGCTGTTTGGGAAGCAGCAAGAGCTGCAGCTTTAGGATCAGAGGAAAATACGCCTGCAGCTTCTTTAAAATAATCTCGAGCCATTTGGCTAATCTCAGCCGCACTAGCTTGAGGATACTTTGCTTGAAGTTGCTGTTGAACCGCACCAACGATAGGTGCAACTTTGGGATCTTTAAATGCCGGGTTGTCCGACAGAAGAGATTCGCGAGCAGCTTGACCTTTCACAAGGCCAGGAATCTGAGCAGCAAATCGCTCAGTAGCTTGCTCAACGGCTCGTTCAACAAGTTTCTGAGACACAACCACAGATTGGCCGTAAACTTGTTGAGCTGTCTGATTCATCAAAGCTAAGGTAGCTTCCACTGCTTCAGCGCCGCCAGATTGGAGTTTCGTAATCAACTCTGGATTTAGAGCCTTACGAAAATCCACTTTTCCTGCAGCTTCAAGCATTTTCTCCGGAGTCAATTGATTGCTCGGAGTCTGGTCGCCTTGCTTACTTTGGTCAGGTTCAGCAGGATCCCACAGCTTGCTAAACTTGTCAGGCGGGGATTGGTCGCCAGGCTTGTTTCCGTCTGCAGGAATAGCTCCGTTAGGTGCAGTAACTGCCGAAGATGCGGGAGCTGCAGGAGCAGGATTCTGGGCAGGATTATTGCCAGGAGTAGGTTGAGCCGGAGCTGCAGTTTGTTGAGCAGGCTGACCTTGGCCGAAGATTTTATCAAAGAAAGACATGGTAGATTCCTGAAGGAGTTAAGATTGATCCGCGTTGATGGAAATATTCTGGGCGCCCGGATTCATTTGCGCTTCAGAACTAGCTGAAAGAGTGAGAAGATACTGGAGAGCATCCAGTTGGCCACGCAGGTAAGATTCTTTTTGAGCAGTTGCTAAAAGATTTTGGTAGTCCGGCTCGAAGTTATTTTTCTGAATTGCAATCTGTGCAATCTGATTTTGAAGAACTTGTTTCTGAGTGATTGTGAGAATGGAGCCGGCCAGGAACTCATCGGGGGTGAGATTCCAGGATTGGAAAGGTGAATCGTGATTAAGCGTTGCCATTGGTCATACCTCCAGTTGATCCAGACATTTGTGCCTGAGCTTGAGCTTCCGGATTTTGCATATTCGGATCATAACCGAACTCTTGAGGCTTAGGCATAGGAGTGCTGATTTCCATTCCCTTCTGTGCAGCCAACATTGCAACTTGTTGCCAGGCTCCCATTGCTTGCTCATACGCCTGCTGCTGCGGAGATTTCTCGAAAGGAGTAAAATCGACGTTCTCAGTACGGATCAGATAAGAGAAGAGTTGGGCAACATTGTAGCCAGCAGCCAGAGTCTGGGAAGATGCAATAGCTTGGAGAGCAACTTTCTGGGTATCAGATTTGATGACCTTATCAGCAGGGAGCAGGCCATCAGTGATCTTGAAATTGATAATTGCTTGGCGCAGAGCTACAGGATCAACATCTACAACTTGTTTATTCGAGGGAGAGTAGATGGATGTAGGACCTTGGTACTGAAGCATGTTGAGTTTCAGCACCTCTTTCAGAGGAGTAAATACTTGTGCTTCATAGAGAAGAGCTGTGATCTGATCTTGGGAAGTGGCATTGGACATCGTGGATTCCCACTGTCCATCTGTTTTATTTCCTTTGACAAATTGTCCTTGTCGCGCCTGATTCTGACCTTGGAGGACATTAGCAAACTGGGCGAGAGATTGAATCTCCTGCATCGCAATGCCAGCTTGATCATCCCGGAAAGGAAACTGGTAAACAGATTCACCGACAGGTTTTCCATATGCGGAGGGGCGCACAGGAATCTTAGCTGAGGGATTAGGATTATTCATATGACCTTCTGCAATACGAGAAGGATCATAAAGAACTCGATCTGTAACTGCGCGCCGGCGACCTGCAAGAACAGAGTTCATCAGGGCAGAAGTTACTTGCTGGAAAGGCAAAGCATCCTGAGCAAGAGATTTGGTTTGGTAAACAAGACCATCTTCTGAGGGGCAGCCGAAAAAGACAGGAATCTTTTCATGGGCATTAGTCTGGCGCTCAGCATAAATGATAACTGAGTGGTTGATGATAATCAGTTTCCAGACTTGCGGAGTGTTCGGAGCAGGAACACGCATGCCATGATCAGAAGGAATGATACGAACATACTCTGTGGAAACTTCGTAAATGCCACGATACTTGATGTGGCCAGCATTCTTTGGAGAAGTGGCAAGACCCATCCAAGTATCCCAATCATTCATACCCAGCAAAGCTGGATCGAGGAGTGCTTTACCATTGATTAGAGGGAGATAATAAGAGCATCCGAATTGAGCGGCACCCAGAGGATTGAGAACTGAGGGAGATTCAAAGGCGGCCGGGATGTTTTCAATGATCTTGTTATCTAGCTTTGCAATGAATGCTTTCAGAGCAGTCCGCGACATAAGTTCGGTGCGGCCAGCATACTCACCTTTTTCAGGAATATCGTATGGATCAACACGAGTATCGAAATATGTGTTATAAGGATCCCAGCGGCGAACTTTATTACCTTCCCAAATCACTTGGCGAATGTTTGCGCCCTTGCCGCCTGGAGCAGTGGGATCAGTTTCTAGGGCAGCAGTAGTAACTTTGTCCCAGCAGATTTCAATGGCTGAGAGATTGTATTTAAAGCCATCCTGGAAAAAGAGGAGGAACTCTCGCACCCAGGAGCCACGAACAGAATTCTCTTCAATTACTGCTTGCATTTGTTTTGCAGCAGATATGAATTGAGGCGCGGAGACTACACCAAACATTGGGTAGTCGGTGAGGAATACAGCGGCTTGGTAAGCTACAGCAGCGCGGACTTGCGGCTTGATAATTGGAACAGTGATATTCTGAATCTTATTTGCATCACCGATGATATTAGCGAGCTGAAGCTGAGCCTGCTCTTTTGTCATATCAGCTTCACGAATGTACGCGACATCGATCAGTCGCATAGACTCGCGAATGTTCCACTGCTTTTCCATTAAGGTAGGAGCAGTACGGTGGAATTGGATGAGAGACTCTTGCGAGACTTTGGAGATTGTGAAAGCTTGGGTGGCTGCCATGAGGAGATGATCCTAGTTTTTACGGGCCGCTTCGTTTAAGGCCCTGTTAATGATAGTCTGAATAATTGCAGAAGAGTCAGTCTTTGGAGCGGTAAGAGGATCTGAGATAAGACGATCTAAATCTGATCCGTAGTATTGCATAGATGGAATCGAGCGAGTATTTGCAGCTCTCATAGCTTCAACGGCCGAAGCTTCTCTTTCTCCTGCAATACGGAAATAAGATTCCAGTGCTTGGTTATCGGCGGTGCGCAAAGCCTGCTGTTTTTTTGCTACCACTTCCTGCCGCCTCATGATTGTAGCAACCGACTCAGGATCTGTCTTTTTCTTAAACAACTCCATGAGCCCATTATCAACACTATCGATGTGTGCTTTAGCTTCTTTAAAAGCCTGTGGGTCTGTTAGAAACTGTCTAGGAGACCCGCCTGGATTCATGTTAAACTTTGTCTGAACAGCATGCTGAGTCTCGTGCAACAGAGTTTGAAGAAACCGCTCTGGGGAGTTATCAGATGCAATACGAATTATGTCCTCGTCTGGAAAGTAAGCAGCTCCACGAAACCCTCCAAATTCGTTAATTACCCGAGTATTTTTCAACTCCGGAATTGCAGCAAAGAGTTCAGGATGATCAAGAACCTCTGGAAGTTTACGAATGTCACTGGTTCCGATGTGCACATTCATCGAAGGTCCATCAGAATTAATAGGAGATTGCCTGCGTAACACACCTACTTCTGCAGGAGAATCACTGTAGCGGAGTTTAGCTTTTGAGTCGTCAATTATTGCTCTAAGCACTCCATCGTCTACATTCTCAGGCAGCCGAAAAATCCCGGTATACTTCTCAACCTGAGCAGCATCGATGCCTTCTCTTAATGCTTGATCCGCTTTCTTAACTTGTTTAAGAGATTTCACTAAAAATGCAGGAGCAATGATCGCCTGGGTAGCAGCGATAGGATTCATAAAACTACCTACAAGTTCCCCCTGCCTACTATCTTTCTTCGTTCCAGTCACCGCAGAAAACAGCTGTTCAGATCTATCTTTCTCTCCAAAACTCTTAACCTGCCCAGCCAGTTGATCTGCTGCATCCATAAGAAAACCTGGGATGTCTGTAGTGACAGATTTTACAGCTCCTCGGATTGCACCAAGAACAAAATCCGCTGCAGACTGTGCGCGGTTTTCTGCCGTATCGCGCTTTTTAGGCGGATCAGTTAGACGATTAAAAATCTCTGAGCGCTCTGCCATGAGGATTCCTTAGAGATTAGAAATCAGAGGTTTCCAACTCTGAGCGGATAGGAATTGCATTAACATCCTGGATATTTAATGTAAGCTGAGATGCAATGTATTCTCCGTAGAGTTCAATCACCTTAGGAGCATAAGTCACACAATCCAGAATACCGTCCACGTTGTTGGTCTTTGTTGGGTTAAAAGATTGGATCTGAGATGTTACTTGGGCGCGGCATTCTGAAGAAAGATATGTCTCTCCAGCAAGAAGCGCTTTAAACATATCCAGAATCCGCGCATTTTTAGACCGCTTGCCTGAATAGATATCTACGAAATTGATACCAATAATTCCCATCTGGGCACAGATAACTCCAGACCAGTAGAGCAGGGAGTATTGATATGCGTTAGATTCTACGGCGGCCAGGGTGCAATTCCATTTGAAGCAGAGTTTAAGGGCTTCCTTAATAGTATCACCGGGGGACAGGCGACCTTCAATGATTTCTCTGCATACAGGTTTCTCATCCCAGATTTCAAAATATCCTAAAGTAACTGCATCAGAGTTTGCTTTATCTCCTGATGGATCGATGATGATGTAATTACCTTGGTGCTGAGATCCTGGGAAGTCTGATTCGTAGGGGCACTGAGGAATCTTAGATGTGTCGATCAGTAGGTTAACTGATGCGTTTTCATCATTGAGAACTTCAGCATAGAAAACCTCGGGTCGCCCAGATTGTTGGTCATTGGCGAATTCTTTTAAAAGCTGTTCTTTCGGTTGTAGATCTTCCCAGAGAGATTCTACAGAACCGTCCTCTTTCTGCAGCAATCCACCTGCAATGAATTTAATCCAGGTAGGATTCTGTTTGATCCGACGGAGAAGCGACCATTTGGTCGGATACATGTTCCCCACAAAGATGAATAAACATCCATGCGGAGATTTGGCTTTCATCGCAGTACCATACAGATCAGTTTCAATCTGCTGGGAAACTGTTTCTGAGTCTGCATCTTGGCGAGATTGAATATCATCAAACACCATTACATCTGGACGCTGATGTTTTACGTTCAAGCCCCGAACAGATTCTACGGTACCTGCTGCAAGAACAATGGTACGGCCACGAAAACCAAATTTTTTCAGGACTTGCTGGTCAGTTTCAATTCCAACGCGCCAATCGCCGAATAGGGAACGGATGTTGGGCTCATCAAGAAAGTCGCAGACATCGGAGATTATTGCAATAGCTTTGGGAAGAGAGTTCGCACAGACTAGAATGAAGGAGCGTCGAGTAAATAAGATAACGTACAGGAGAAAGATTTTGATGAAGGTTGTTTTAGCGAATCCCCGAGGTAATCCAATGGCCAATTGGGAGAAGTCTCGTTCTTTGTGAATGTAAGAGAGTAGCCAGGTCCAGATTGCTTTGAAAACAGGTGGGAATACATAGCGGAATACCAATGGCAAGGCGAGGGCGGCCAGGAAATCTAAGGATTGTTTAGCTAATTCTTGGGCCTCAGTCGCGGAAACTGATACTTGACTGGTAGTCTCTTGAGGAATCTCTTCGGAAGGCTGAGATGGAGCGCCTAGACCTAGAGATTCTTCTGTGTATTTAGTCATCTGAGAGGATCAAGTTCCGAATTTCCGCGGAAGAATAGGAGCCCGAGCAAGTTGAGACTGGATTTGAAGCAAATGGAGCCGGGCCGCTTCTTTGTTTTTCTGCTCCAGACGAGTTTTTTCCTCAAGCTGCTTCAGAGCTTTCATTTCGGCTTGGCTGAGGGAGGACATTTTGAGGCACCTTTTGAGGAGATTGAAGGAGTGCAGGCAATCGACCTGATTGTACAGTAATAAGATCTTGTTGTCCAGCTTTTACTACCTGGTTTCTGGCATCAACTGTAACTTGTTGGATGATTTGGATAGGAAGAGTGAGAGAAATAACAGTTTGCTGTTGGTGGATTTGTTCGGGAGCAGAAGATCCGCGGCGTTTTGCTTGATTGATACGTGTGAAAGCATGGATGATTTCTGATGGTTTATACATCATCGGAATAATATTCTCAAGCTTCTTGATCAGAGCATCTTCTAGCTCATCTAGCTTATCATCTCTGCGATTATGTTTCAGGAGAGAATTGAATCTCCGCTCTGCAACCGCCCGGGCGAAAGTTTCCTGCGCCAGGAACTGAGAAATCAGGCTTTCAGAAACTCCTAGGGCCGCCGCAACTTGGGAAGGTGAGGCTCCAACACCTAGGAGATCTAGAGCTTGTGATTCTGTGGTGGTAGCGGTGAGAGAATGGTTAGACATGGGAGAATCCTCTGAGGGATGATGAATGATAAATGGCATAGCCATCTAAATGTATTGGGGATAGTAAAGCAAAGCTGGGATTCATACCGCAGGTGGGATAGTTGAAAAAATTTTAGAAAATTTAGAGTGGTTCCTTAGGAACAGCAGCCCAGCCAAACCCAAAAAAGCCTCCACCCCTCCCACTTTGTGAGTGAGTGCTTACTTCCTGCTGCGCAGTTCCCATATGTGAGTGAGTGCTTACATTGTTATAGGGAAGCCGGGATAGAATGTGAGTGAGTGCTTGCATACTTGTTGCCTGGATGGGAGAGAGCAGGGCGGAGCATGGTAAGCTAGTGAGTGCTTACTACGGAATGTAGGGGATATGTTAGGGTTTACCCTTAGAAATTGGGAGTGTTAAATATAAGCGACTGAATACCTGAGCACCGACATGGGATATTGTGCGCTAAGTGGTTGATTCTAAAGGGATTTCACATTGTGAGTGTCGGGATTGTTGACATGGTGCGGTGCAACATGGGAGTGTGAATATTCACAATGTGGCTAAGTGGTTGATTTCATTGGGTTTTTTGGATCTGGCACGCGGCGTGCTAATATAGAGTACCGGGTCGTCCGGTGGATTTAAGAAACGGGAGATTGAAAAATGCCTAGTGAACTGCGACTCAAGAAACTGCCCGGTAGATGGGTTCGTATCCTGGCGGTTTGGGGTTTGGATGATGTTTCACAACATGAAACCCAGGATTGGAAAAAAACACTAGCTGCGCGCGGGTGGAGTAATGTGCCGCGGGTTTGGGAATAGTTCATTGATCTAGCATCCTATCCGGGTGCTATCCAATGCCCTAGATTCCTAGGTCAGATTGCACACTTATGTGCAGGAGAATCTATCATGTCGAATGTGTCCACTGTTCACGACCTGAAGCCTTTCAAAGCGGGTGACAAGCCCTTGTCAGGTCAGCGTCTAGCGAAGATTGGTTACAAGAAAACCAAGAATCAAACCAATCCGCTGCAATCTGTCGCGGTTTCGGTTCCTTTCATCGATCCCGCCAGCATCACTTCCAACATCACCAAGCTCCTCCCGTATGTCTGCAACATGCTGGAATCCGCTCAGGATGGCATCATTCGCGGATTGTATGAATCCAGCGGCGGAAATCTGAAGATTGTGCAGGATTCGGAAATCTCTGTAGAAGCCTGCATTGGTTTCCTTGAAGCCGAGGCAGCCGGAAATCGGCTCACTTCCGATGCGGTGGAAAAGTGGTTTGATGCGGAATTGTCCGACAATGTTTTTGCCATGCTTGCGCAAAAGCTCGGGTTCCTTTCAGTGGATTCAACCCCAGATGCCACTCTCACGGATGCGCAGGAACTCACAGTTCAAAAGCATGTCAAGGTTTATCGGGATGTTTTGGCATCACTGGCAGGTGGAAAAACCATGTTGGCAGATAAGCAGATTCGCGGTTGCCGGAATGCGCTGGCACTCGCACCTGATGCGGATGATCAGATGGTTTCCCGTCTGTCTGCGCGTCTGGATACGATGGAGCGAAAGAATAGCGAAGATTTCATCGATCTCTAGGCTTCGCCTATTTACTCCCCGGTTAATTCTGGGGTGTTTATTTCCACGCTATGAATTAGTTTGGAAATAAACACTATTAATCTTTCCTGCCAGACCGCCAGACTGTGAGACTGTGACCCCTCCCACGGGCATGCCCCTCCCGGTGATATCCATATACACATGATCTATCTAATGTATATGTATATTTCCATATGTATATATGTCTTTAATTCTTATTTTTTAGTAGGGGGTAGATATACTCTAAGCACTTACAGATACCTATACTAGATGCTCTCTAGTTAGATGGTAGATGTTTAGATTGTGGCTGGAGGGGTTGACATGACCCCGAGCCGGGCTTACAGTCTGACAGTCCCACGGGAAAGATTCAAGAAACAATTTTAGGAGAAAACGATCATGAGTGAAATTGCACGCTGGGTCCGTAAGTGTCAAGAATGCGGACATATTCAATCCGCGATTAAACCTGACCCGGAAAAAGAATTAACAGACTCTTATCGAAATAGTAAGTGTCGCCGCTGCAAAAGTGAGGGTTTAGACTATGGGCAAGAAATGAAAAGCGCAGAGATTGTGCGGCGAGAGATTGAAAACGAAGATTGAGTCTATTTCATGCATCCATTATCTAGGTGGGTGCATCATAATAGACTCACAATTGTGTGATTCTAGACTCTAGGATATGTCATGACAATCCAAATCATTGATGGTGGATCTTCCCCTGCAATCATTCGACAACTCTGGATTGCAGATACTGCGGAAGAGTTGCAGAAGAAATCTGAAGAAATGATTTCTCGCTATCATCCCTGCGGCTATGGTACGAAAGTATCTACTCCTGCACTCTGTGAAACTGTGCCAGGAGTGAAAAGATACGCGGGAAAGTTTTTCTGTAATTTCTCTCGCTACACTTCGTGTGATTGATAGCTGAATCCACAAACCTAGACTCTGATTATTCGGGGTCTATCTTGTGTGTTCCCTCAACTCCTATTAGGAGATTCTATCATGATTTTCGATCATTTCATTTCTCCCATCACTGGAAACCCCATCATTGTTCCGGTAAATAATCCCGGACAGATTGATGCCTGGGAATTTGCTGTGATGATTGCCGCCGCTTTTCCTTACTGGCAGCCGCCTGAATTTTCTAAGCAAACTCAATTCAATTTCAATGTCTGCTGCGCGGATGGATATGACAATGGAATTGAATTCACTGGCTCTGCTCCCTAATTCCCTAACTCCCCTGCATGCTGAAATTGGTAGACAGAACAGACTTAAAATCTGTCGAGCTTTGCTCGTATCGGTTCGAGTCCGATTGCAGGGACCATCCCCCTAGAAACTAATCTATGAATAATTATTCTCCTCTTTCTCTTTTCTTCCGTGCCTGCCTAATTGGTGGGCTTTTCTGTTTGTGTTTCTATCTCTCAGGTTGTGGTGGACATTCAGAATCTGAGTCAGAAGATGTAGATTCTCAAGAATCTACACAATCAACACCTAAAACTACACAGCCTGTGAATTGTGTGAATAATCCTACTTGCAGCTGAAAGGAATCCTAATGACAGGCGAACAGAAATTCCGACCATATTTCACAGCAGCAGAATTGCAAGAAATAATCACCTGCTTGAAATCTCATCCAACTCCTCGCAGACTGACAATCTGTCAATACCTAGAAGGTTTTGTTCTCAAAATCAATCATGGTATTGTTTCCCCTGCCCACACAAATAATCCATCCCTAGAACAAAAACTAGGATTTCCTGATCCATCCACTCCAATTCCTATCTCTCACAATCTAACAGGAGAAGCAGCCTATAACAAATGGCTTGTATCTCCTACCTCCGCCACTCCAAAAGAAATAGCAGAAGCTATGAATTGGAGATATCTTAATGATCTTATGTCACCTGAAGAGGAAGCTGAATATGAACGCACTCGCTGAAACTGATCCTTTTACTTCTACGGTAGAATTCAGCAAAGAAAGAAAAGCTGAGATTCTTCTTTCAATTGCAGAACAATTAGATTCTCTTGGACCCGCAGATGGTCTTAATATACTTCCTTCCAAGTTCTATCATAACATCAAACATCCCAAGGAAGGATTGTTCCATCATGGAATTCCAGAATTTGCTTATCATCTTTTCCATAGTTATAATGAAAACGTAGGCGTTAAATGGTTCTATCAAGTAACAAACAAAGAGCGAGTTCTTGCTGTCCTTATGTTGCGTGAAATAATCCTTTCTGGAGATATCTGATCATGAATCTCGGTAACAATATCCAATCTCTTCAATCAACCAATCCAGCTCTCTTCAATCGTCTAGTAGAGCATCCTGAAATCAAAGTGGTGGAATGTTTCTTTCATCTAGAATCTCTACAATTCCACACTCTGTACTATGTTGTGGAGAAACTCCTGGCTGCTGGATTCACGAAAGAGCATATCTCAGAAGCAGTGAAAATCTACCTGGATACCTGATCTTTTTCTCTAGCCTCCTCACAAAGGAAACGTGCAAAATGAAAATCCTCTGTTCCCTCTCAGGAATAGAATTCAATGCCGAGCATTTTCCAGGCACATTCTATTCTCGTGAAATCTCTCATCCAATCTTCTATCTTCCCCAGAAACGTCTGCTTTCCTACACTGGAAAGTGGGCTTCTGGTGAACTCACCCGCACAGATTCCTATCTCTTATTCCTCGCATTACTCAATAGCAGCGAGCAGGTAGAATTCCGTTCCCCTGTTTTCCGGAACGAACAAACAGATTCCCTGGTCGCCCTTAATATGGAATCTCTTGTACGAACAGTAATCAAAATCAATGCTGTTCGTAATCCTTCCGTAACTTTCCCACGTTTCGCAATCACGCACGAAACCCGTTTTCTCTCCAATGTCCATCATTGGATCGAAGCATGGAAAGATGCTTACACAGATTTCGAGAATGGAACCAGGCGCGATTATGAAACCCGTAAGCTAATCCATCGTGAAGCTGCTCTTCAACGGATGATTAAGAATCCTCACAAGGATATCCGAGAGTACGCAGCTCAATTAGCTGAATGGGCCGCAGTCGCCGGGGAGTTTCCAACTTTCCCAATTCAATCTCCCTGGAATTCTCTTAAAATCTCCTGCGCAGAGTATTGGAAAGCGATCATCATTCGTGCAGCGAAAAATGAATTTCTCCACTCTGTCTCTGGGAATGATCTACAAGAACTCCTAGAGCATTGTGAAGATAAGATCCCTGTCGGCTCAATCTACTCTCATGCTCTTTTCAAACTCCTTCGCCATGCAAAAGAGCGGCTGACAAACTACCTAGGTTTTGGTGATGTAGATCTTCGTTCCACCTATACTCTCCTAGATGAATCTACCACAATCGAGGCAGCTAATATCAAAGCGATGGTAGATTCTGCTCCTCTCACTCCGCCGCGCCCAGAAGAATATCCCAACAAGTTCAAGTATCTGCAAGCGAAGCTGAAATGGGATATGGCTCGGAAGTATGAGAAAGAACAAGCTGGGACTTCTGCTTCCCCTGCTGTGAACAGATCCGCTCCGGGTAATGATTCTGATGAGGAGAAATTCTGATGTTCTCAGGAATCTTTATTCATGCTGCGCGCATGGAATTTAAGCGACTCTTTAAACGAGAGTTCTATGGCTATTGTTATTCAAATGCAGTGTGTGAAAAGCAGTTCAATGATTTCACAGAAATGTATCTCATGGGGGGAGAACTCTGAATGAACATCTTCGTCCTAGACCCGAATCCAATCATCGCAGCTAACTATCATTGTGACCAACATCTCCACAAAATGGTATTAGAATCTGCACAAATGCTCTCAACCGCTGCTCACATTCATTTCCCTCATCTAGCTCAATACATCTATGCGCCAGCTTATCAAAACCATCCTTGCACTGAGTGGGTTTGTGAGTCTCATTCTCATATGGTTTGGGTTTGTTCTCTTGCAACTGCCCTCAACGAATTACGAGAAGTCAACGGATCAGATCGACATGCGTCAATGGACGTAATATCTGCTATCGCAGATAATCTTCCCTCTACCTATATCCAGCCATGCTATTTCGCGGAAGCTATGTATGCACATATCAAGATCCGCCCTGATCTAACAACTGTACAGAAATATCAGCGCTATTATCAAAAGAAATCTATGGCATGGGGCTTGACAAAGAGCGGCCGCATGAGTTATAAGGGAAGAGTCATCCCAGATTTCATGAAAGGATTTACGGCATGAGTCCTCACTCAAAACCTTTCGATCATTTTGTAGCCTCTTGTTATATCAAATGGTTACAAGCTCACATCCCTTGCAGTGTTACTGAGGCTAAGCATAAATACAAATCTTTACAAATTGCCCTAGATTCTAATCTGATTAGATTCGACTCTAACATACAGAACATTATCATTCTTCGTATGGCAGAGTTTATGTGCGATGTTAGCCTTTCTAATGTAGCTGAACAGGCTCAAGCAGTCATTGATAAAGTGGTAGAATCATGAACCCATCAACAACAATTAGCAAAGAATCTCTAGCTGCTCTTGTAGCTAAACTGAGAGAGCAAAAACGCACCCAAGATTGGGCAGATAAAAACACAGTAACTATTGAGGAATCTACTGTTGTTTCTGCAATCACTCTCACTAAACCTATTACCGGTATTCGTCCTAAGACAATCATTATTGATGATGTCCAACATGGACAAGATTCCAACACAAATCACACAATCTCTCCTGAATCCCTCGCCCCAAACCCTGGAACAATCACAGACAAGTATGGAAACACAATCCAACTCAACTCCAAGCAGCTTGAATTTGTCACTCTTGCTGGATCAGGAAAATCGTGCGTTCTTATTGGGGCTGCTGGTACAGGTAAAACAACGTGCCAAAAGGCAGTCGTTGCGAATCTCATCCAGTCTGGCGCGGCCGGAATCCTTAACTCCGGTGGACATAAACATCTTGTGTCTGGAACTCCAGGAATTGTCATCTGTGCTTACACTCGCAGAGCAGTGGCAAACATTCGCAGAAACATGCCCGCAGACCTGCAAAATAACTGTATCACTATCCACAAACTCCTAGAATATCAACCTGTCTTTTACGAGGTTGATGATCCGGTCTCTGGGAAAACTAAGAACACGATGAAGTTCGAGGCGACCCGGAATAGAATGAATCCTCTTCCTAGCTCTATTCATACCGTAATTTTTGAAGAGAGTTCTATGATTGGAACTGATCTTCACCAGGAGGTTATTGATGCGCTTCCGCATAGGCCCCAGATTATTTATCTGGGCGACATTCAACAGTTACCACCCGTGTTTGGTCCTGCCATTCTGGGATTTAAACTTCTCGAATTGCCTGTGGTCGAACTCAGTGAAGTATACAGACAAGCTTTGGAAAGTCCGATTATTAGTTTGGCGCACAGAATTCTCTCTGGTAATAGGTTGGAGGCAAAAGAATTCTCACAATGGGACTTCCCAGGGAAACTAAAAATCCGCCCCTGGAAAAAGAAGATCGATGATCTAAATGCAGTCATCACTCTTGGAAATGTATTCCGTACATTTGAATCTGAAGGTATCTACGATCCAGAAGAAGATATCATCCTTATCCCTTTCAACAAAGCCTGTGGAACTATCGAGCTAAACAAGCTCATTGCAAATGCTCTAGCTCGCAAGCGTGAAGCTGTAACCTATGAAATCATCGCAGGTTTCCAGAAAGTCTATCTCTCCATTGGAGATAAAGTTCTCTATGACAAAGAAGATGCAATCATCCTAGATATCTTTCCTAATCCAACTTACTCAGGTAAACCTGCTCAGAGGGAGTCTCAGCATCTAGATTACTGGGGCCACAAGTCTGAGAAAGACGAAGTAGATATTGATGAAGAAGATGAATCCCACCTTGATTTTATTCTCTCTCAGGCCGCCAGTGCAGATGATGATGAGCGTGTAAATAAAGCATCCCATAAGATTAAACTCCGGATGCTTGACACTGAGCGAGAGGTTACTATTGATTCAGCGGGCGATGTTAACGCATTGTTGTTGGGTTATGCTCTCACAGTTCACAAATCTCAGGGCTCAGAGTGGAGGAAAGTATTTCTCTGTTTCCACCACACACATTCCAAGATGATTCAGCGAGAGTTGCTTTACACTGCGGTTACCCGTGCAAGGGAGGAATTGTATATCATCTGCGAAGGAGATACATTTGTGAAAGGTATTGAATCTCAGAAGGTGAAAGGTAATACACTGGCTGAGAAAGCTGAGTGGTTTAAAGGTAAGCAGAAACAGATGGCTGATGAAACACTGGAGTAATCTATGGGCCGCCCAATTCCACAACCTCAACAAGGACGCGCCCCTAGATATACTTACCAATCTAGGTATCTTAGATGGATGCAACAAGTTAAACATCCTGATCTAGCTAAATCGAACTACAATGCAGATAAGTTTTTAGAAGAAAGGAAATACTATGCCAAATAAATACGACCAATTTGGAAAGCCAAACTTCTTCCCTCAAGTGGAAGTAAAAGTTCCTATGGACGAGTTTGAAAATGCCATTCGTAAGATTGGAATTACTACTGCCTGCGAATGGTTTGGACACACAAAAGATTCTGCTTTTGTAGAACAAACTATCAATCATTTTGAATGGCGGGCACGCCAGGAAGGAAATTGAAATGAAATCTATCCAAGTATCTATCCACATTCCTCAATCTGAGCAATACGCCTATTCAGATCTATGTGTAATGAAATCAGCTGCTGGTTGGTATGTAGGGACTATTCACTCAGATCCTAAAGGATTCCAAGAGCCAGGCTCTCGTGACACAGACTATTTCGCCACAGAAAAAGATGCTAAGTTTGTTCTAGAGCTTCTTGAACGATTAAATACCTCTGAAGGCTATAAGTCTTCTCTCTGGTCAGATCAACAAGAATACATTACTTGTATGTTTGATTCTATTCTGCACGAACTAAATCTCAACCCTCGAAATGTAGGGTATCGTCTAGATCCTTAAGTCTAACCACCAGGGGTTGACACCTATCCCCGACCCCGGTAGTATCCGCGTACTGGCTTAGGAGAGGTGCCAGATTTATCTAAAACCTCTTCGCAATCTCCCGCTGCATTCCGCAGTTTCTTTCTCTCAAAAGGTTTTTTACACCATGAACGCTCCTGTCCAATCCGCTATCGACAACACCCACACTCTGCAAGAATTCAAGTTCCGCTTTAAGAAGGATAAGCTGGGTAATCAGCGTCCGACTGTTGTTATTCAAGCTCCGGTTCCTACCGCTGATGGCATTGTTAAGATGCTGACTGATGGTGACCAGAAGCAATTCTCGCTGGTTCAAGAAGCTCTTTACAATACTGTCCGTGATGTTCTCGGCGGCTTTGTTTCGGAAGATAGTTTCGATCCGGCCAACTTCGATATTTCTAAGCTGCTCTGGCAAAACATTGCCAACATGCCGAAGGAAGATCGTCGTTCTTCGACCATTCCGGAAGAATTGTGGACTGGTTTTGTGGCAGATTACTGCGCTGTTATGCCTGCCGTTTCGGGTAAGACTGCGGATCAAGTTAAGAATGCCACTGAAGTCTTCGTGAAGAAGATGGTTCCGGTTAAGACGAATAAGAAGCTGACCGAAAAGCTGAAGGAACAACTGGCTCTGTATTCTGCCCAGCCTTCCGCTGAAGCTTACAGTGATATTCTGGAACTGCTCATCAAGCGTTGCGATACTTATCTGGCTGCTGATGACATGAAGAGCGTGCTTGAGAATCTGTAATGGCTTCGCCTTCGCCCATGAATATTGAGTTCAACTAGTGGCGAAGTATCCTGGACATGATATAAAACTGTCCACACATATTGCTGCAGCTTAGATGGTAATTCTGTGCCCACCGTCCCGTTCCTCCCACAGAAGTCTAAGCATAAAACATACAAACTATCTGGACAACAAGCAGGATAGTTTGTATGGCTAGGCTGTAGCAATATGTGTTCATATCATTCATGCAAAAGATTCGTATATTCAAAGCATCTTGGGAGAATAATCTCTGGATGTGTTATTGGCCTGGGCGGCCCTCGTACATTTCAGTCGGTGCTACACCTGAATTAGCATTCAATGCACCAAAGACAGAGATGAGACAGTACCAACCAATCTGGTGCAAACTAAAATCAATGCCGTTAACTGAAGCATCTTCTAAAGGTGTCTCGGTAACGGCTAATAGACTTTTACATCCTCGCATTATCAAAGCTGTTGTCAAAGAAAAATGGATGGACATTGAACACAAACTTGAAGTCGAACCAGCAACACTGATTCTTTATCATGAACGAAAGGGATCTATTCTTACGTTCTATCTCAGGCAATCAATGAGTAAACTTAATGAAGGATGTGTATGACCCGCACCTCAACAACTGTATACACCACTCTCACTGGTTTCATCGTAGCAGAGACAGAGAAAGCTATTCTCTTTGAAGTTAGAGAAATCTCAGGCTCACCTGTAGCTGATCCTGTCCGTGAATGGTTTCCTCTTTCCCAAGTCTCTAAGATTGTTCGGGCACCTAAAAACGCCGAGCCTGGATCTAGAGAAGCTATGGATTGGATTCTTGCTGCTGAATGGCTCTGTCTTAAGAAAGGTCTGGTGGAAGAATAATGGACGGTAACTTTTTTTATGATGAAGATGCAAGGTATGTTCCCGCATATATAAGATATTCAGAAGAAGAACTAAAAATACTAAGAGAAGAATATGAAAAAAGACAAGAACGAAGCAGAAATTCTCCCCCCGATGAAGATGATTGGAACAAATCATGAGTGACTCTCTTATCCAAGTCAAGGAAAAGATTCTCTCCCTTGAAAAAGCAATGCTCGAACGGCACCCTCGTATGCCTATTCTTCTTCAAGAAATCCATGCTGCTCTCAAAGCTCAGCCTGAGAATGTAACTCTCCTACCTGAAGAAGAAATCTGTATCCTTGTCAAGGGATTGCAAAATCAGACTGGAGTTTTTCTTGCTGAATCTGTTGTGAAGAAGAAGAGTAGCACAGGGATTCAGGCGAAGATTCGGGATTTAGGTGATGACGCTTTTTAATTCATACGAAAGGAACTATCATGGCTAAGGCATGGCGTAAGCATAATATGGAACTGGCAACTAAGATTGCTGATATTGATGAAAAGATTAGGTTTGAGCTTCTTTGGGAAGATGGAAAGAGCAGTGAAGCTATTAAGAAGCTGCAAGAAAAGCAAGAAAAACTTGCTGGTCTCCGTCTCCGCAATAAAACTGAACGTCGTATGCAATATGCGGCAGAGGTTTCCCAACCTTCTCTTCTCCTCTTTGCCCTTTTCCATAACATCGGACTTCCTGTTCCTTCCGAACTTGCGAATAATCTGAATGGAAAAACTATCTCTATCTGAAGCACTCATCCTCAGATCAATCATTCATCTGTACCCATACTCACGAACTAAACTTCTCGCATCCTTTCTATCAATCGAAAAACTCCCATACTCAGCAAACGAATTCTCTAATCCATCCTCCTTACTCAACACCATATCAGCATGTCTACCCCAGACAGTTTCATCGACACACTTCTTGATTCTTCAGGATCAGTTGACAATGTGTCGGCTATACTTGACGATGAGACAGCAGGAGAATCTTTCAGCGGCCCTCTCTACGAACCAGGATATGAGGGAAAGATTGACTACCGCATTCGCCAACTGTCATACTCCAGTCTCCTCACACTACATACCTGCCCGCGTAAGTTCCAGCTCTACAAGCTCCGCACAGTTCACCGCACCAAAGATTCAGAAAAGCAAACAGTCACTTTTGCTTACGGCCACGTCGTTGGAGAAGCTATCCAACTTATCCTTGCTGGAGCCGCTGAAGAAGAAGTGATTCTTCATATGTTCCTTGGCTGGTATGCAGATCTTTTGGCTGAAGATGAGAAGGCTAAGAAATCTTTCTGGTCCGCAGTTGTAGCTGCTAAAAGATTCTTCGCCATTCGACACACTCTTCTGGCGGAGTATGAACTGGTATATCATGATGGAAAACCTGCTTGCGAACTGTCCTTCTGCATTAATTTTCCTGACGCTTTTCGGTATCGGGGGCACGTTGATGCTGTTCTTAGACATCGTGTTACTGGTAAAATCCTGGTACTGGAGTGTAAAACAACAGGAGCCCGTACACTTAATCCTGCGACATACAAAAATTCGGCTCAAGCTATTGGCTATTCCATTGTCCTTGATTCTCTTTTCCCTGATCTATCCAGTTATGATGTGCTCTATCTGATCTATCAGACACACACTCAGGAATATCTGGCTTGGCCATTTGAGAAAACATATCTCCAGCGGGCTCTCTGGATTCGTGAACTCCTTCTGGATATCGAGTTCATCAAAATGTCCGAGGCCGCCGGAGTCTATAAGATGCATGGAGAATCTTGCTTCTCATTCATGAGAGAGTGTGAATACATTAACTCCTGTACGATGAGCACAGAATTTCTAGCGCGGCAAGGAACAGAAAAAGATTTTGATACAACTAAGTATCAGGTCACATTGAGCTTGAATGATCTGTTGGAAACACAACTTGGAAAGATCTCTACATGAGACTCACTAAAACCTCCGCAACAAACTACACCAGGGTGATGCTATTCGGTCTTCCTGGTTGTGGTAAATCTACTCTAGCCGCCACACTTTCTAAAACTCACAAGCTCACTTGGCTCTGCCTTGATAATGATTCTGATGTGCTCCTGAAACTCCCTGATGAGCAGCTAGATAACATCAACTTCATCAACATTCCAGACACTGCTACATTCCCGGTCGGCTGCCAAACTCTACTCCAGCTTTTCAAGAATCAAAAAGGTTCTGTCTGTGTAGCTCATGGAATGTATAGCTGCCAGCTCTGCACAAAAGCTAAAGCTGAGTTCTCTCAGGTTGATTTCACAAAGTTCGGGCCGCAAGATATCTGTGTGATCGACACTGGTTCCCAGCTTGGTCGTTCTATCCTCTCTCATGTAACTAAAGATGAAGCTGTAGATTACAAGCCTGAACGGGATGACTGGGGTGCGCTGAGAAAGTACACAGAATTTTTTGCCTCTCAGTTTCAAGGATTCCGAGGTAATCTAATCGTCATCTTCCATGCCATTGAACACAATGTGATGCAGGGAGATAAGGTTATTTCCACAAAACTGATTCCTGACTTCGGCTCTAAGGGAATGGCACTAACGATTGCTAAGAATTTCTCTCATGTTATCTATATGGAGGTGAAGAATAAGAAACACCGAGCTTATTCGAGTAGTACGTATTCCAATGATTGTCTCACGAAATCAAGGACAGATTTCAGGATTGAAGATCTACCAGAACCTGATCTATCTCCATTATTTCCTTTGATCGTCGCCGCAGATGACCCACCTACTGAGGAACCTAAAGCACAGCCTGTTATTTCTAGTGCACAAACTCCAGCACAGAATGCTGTAACTGGTCTCTCGACTCTTCAACAACGCATGAAAGAGAAAGGTATGAGCAAATGAGTATCACCCCTGCCCAAGGAATTATGGGAAATGATATCATCGACATTCGTTCTCTGAAACTTATCGGAATTCATGGCCACGCTGGTGTAGGTAAAGATACGGCGGCCGCCTGGATTACACAGAACCACCTGAATTGTTACGGAGAATCTTTTGCCAAGCCCCTAAAGGCTGCATGTGCCGCTGCTTTTGGATTGCCTCTTGAACATTTCAATGATCCCGCACTGAAGGAACAAGAGACATTCTGGGGTGTGAGCCCGAGGCAGATTGCTCAGTTTGTTGGTACTGAGATGTTCCGTGATCTGGTCAATGAACTATATGATGCTGAATTCAGCAGTCATTGGATTCAGCTCATGGATTCTAGGCTCACAGGTAAATCTGCCCCACCAGCAGGAGAAGGACATTACGAAGAAGGTGACACAGTAATCATTTCTGATGTCCGTTACCAGGATGAGGCGGATTGGATTTGTAATAATGGTGGAGTAGTTTTCCACATCCTCCGTCCACATCACGATGGTAAGGTAGGAATTCCAAATCATCGATCTGAAAGTGGGATCAATTTCAACCGACCCGAGCAAACTTTTCTTATCTACAACGACTCTACTCTGGAGGTTCTTTATGCGCAGCTAACTCTTATCATTGACAAACAACTCCCTTTCACTCTCACACGTACTTCTTTTTAACTCTCTCTCTCATCAATCAAAGGTAATCTACATCATGAACCAACCCAACATGCTCGATCAAATGGACGCTCTTCTGGACGGTACGCTGGATGACCTGGCAGACATTCCTGAATATCGTGTTTATCCTGTCGGCGCCCATAAGATTCTCATGAACTGGAATCTGGCATACACCATTCCGAATGTGTTCAATGAAAAGGGTAAGGAATCCAGTGGCCTGAAGCGATTCATTGCTCTGGAAGGTAAGGCCATCGAAACTGTGGAACTGCCCGCAGGTTCTACGGATGCTCCTCTGGAAGCTGGCGTTGAATTCCGTCAACTCTTTGATCTGACC
>Ga0315903_10000865_pt1 | contig 45673 bp, 43 predicted proteins | sample LakEriMetagenome_7_FD_203524 | JGI IMG/M metagenome (GOLD analysis project Ga0315903, IMG submission 203524) | Freshwater fungal communities from buoy surface, Lake Erie, Ohio, United States - Buoy 2 MA119 | ecosystem: Environmental > Aquatic > Freshwater > Lake | place: USA: Lake Erie, Ohio... | reverse complement strand
CCAGAGATAGACTGGAGCGCTTCATGCTATCATCATTGGAGCGTTCCGATCTGACGCCTAACGAAGCCTTGCTCTTCATGAAGATGATTCAGACCGACATGGCTGAATTACAAGTTCATCTTAAACCTACACCCATCAAAGATTCCAAGGGTCTTGTGGACAAGGTTGACTATGCTCAGAAGAAGGCCGTGGGTGATTCACTTTCTCGTTATGACAAGACATCTCCTCAGGGACGAGAAATCATACGAAAGATAATCCATGGACTCCTCAAAAAGGATGGCGGATCGGGAAAACCCACTAGTCCCACTGGATCTGGGGATAGTGATAAAAAGCCAGACCTCGAATAGAATAGATCTTCCAGACGAAGCTGATCATGCAAATGCTGACAGAGAGGGTGGACTCCACCCTGGAAGAAATAATGATAGCGGACAGTCAGGAGTACGTTCACCTGATAGCGTCCCTTAACGACCACGAGAAAAGACTGTTTGAAGAGTTGGTTACCAAACTTAGAAGTGGTGAGTTTGGTGACATTGACATTCTTGAGAACTTTTGGAAGGTTGACTACGTTAGACGGCCACCTTCCATCGAGGAGTTTATCACCGACGACTACTGGCTTGGTTCAAGAACCAGACCGTCTGAAGACAACGAGGGTATCTTCCCTGGCTGGCGTGACATTCTTCTAAAGGATTTTGACCTTAACTCTCAGGTCCATAACACTGTCGTCACAGGATCTTTGGGCATTGGTAAATCATGGGTGTGCTGTGTTATCATCCTGTATCGAATAGCGTTGTCTCGTTTGCTGAGAAATCCAGGCCACTTCTTCGGCATGAGCCGTGGCACTGAGATCTACTTCTCAATCCTGTCAATTACTCGTGCGGCAGTTCGTGAAACAGTCTTCGGTGATGCGATGGAGTTCATGGGCCAAAGCCCGTTCTTTCGCGAGGTCTGCGGCTTCAATCCGGATAAGAAGTACACAGACAACCTTATTGATCTAGGCAACAACATCACTGTCAATGCTGGTTCGAAAGGATGGCACGTCATTGGCAAAAACATGATGGGGATTCTGCTGGACGAAGGTAACTTCCGTCTTGAGAAGAATCCAAATCTAAAGGCATACAGTCTGTACAACAACGTCAGAGCTCGTATCCAAAACCGGTTTCAAAAGTTCAAAGGCTTTTTGCCAGCTATTAGCTTGCTGGCCTCATCTGCAGCGGACGAGTCCTCCTTCACTGAAAAAGTCAAGAAGGAGATCCTAGACTCTAATCAGCCAAGACGCCAAACAATCTACCAGTTTGCAGTCTATACAATCAAAAAGCACACTCTTCGCCTCAGCCACAGATACTTCAAAGTAAGCTATGGTTTGAAGAGTGAGGAACCACGAGTTTTAAGTGGCTGGTATCTTCATGATGGCACACCCATTGAAGGGGCCGGTCCACACGAAAGTGCTTCGTCTGGTGCTAGAACTGAACTAGTTCCAGAGGACTATTACGACGGTTTTAGACGATCAACCAAGCAATATCTGATGGACATTGCTGGCATATCGGTGGGTGGCTCTCACAAGCTGCTTCCATCCACTGTGGATCTTGAAAGATGCCTTGATCTTTCTGTGGCTGATGGCATAGTGAATCCATGTAAGCTTAAAACTGTTACTCTGGCCACTGATGATAAAGCAGAGCTCTATCAGTATTTGGACCAATCTTCATTTCTCACCAGAAGATTTAGTCGTGTCATACCAGCAAGACACCCTGAGGCCCTAAGATTTGCCCACGTTGATTTGGCCACACAGACCATGGCTGGTGTCTCTGTTGGCCACCTTGTCGGCAGACAAAAGGTTGAAACGTACAGGGCCGGTGAAGTATTTCAAGAGTACAGGTTAGTCTTCGAATACGACTTTATTCTCACCATAACAGCAGGTGAAGCCGCACCCATTTCACTGGGTAAGATACAGAATTTCTTCTTTTGGCTTAGAGATTATGCTGGTTTCAAATTTGGCCTAATAACCGCTGACCAATGGCAATCAGAAATGCCATTGCAAACTCTCCAAGCCGGTGGTTTCAACGTGGACAAGCTGTCCATGGATCGCACCAAAACGCCATACTATGAGTGGAGATCTGCCATTCAGGAATTACGGTTGCGTTTGTTTAGACAAGACCAGCTGATGTATGAGGCTGCAGAGCTGCTTGATCTTCCAGACAAAATAGATCACCCGCCAGAGGAAGAAGGTGGCAGCAAAGATACTTCAGACTCTGCAGCTGGAGCATATTACAACGCAATCTCATATACCTCAAAAACAGGTTCGAATGTGGCCATAGACGCCACCATACCAGCCATAATGCCAGACTCAAACGTGGCTGAAGAGGAGAAGCCACCCATTAGCATCGTGCTACCTCAAAGTTTGGGTGCCCGGCCGAATAGTGTTTTTGAGGCGTAGTTAGTGTGATGGACCAGCGAGTCACACTGCCACCATTTTCAATGTTGTCTCAGACGCCAGTTTACAGCGTCAATGGCAATATCGTCACTGGTTTGCTCAACCCTCCTATCGTGCCAGATGCTTCTGACACTCTCTACAGGGTAACCCTAGCTGGCGAGAGACGTCTGGACCTCATATCTCAGCTACATTATGGCACTCCAGAGCTGTGGTGGGTCATTGCACTAGTAAACAATCTTATCGATCCAATTGCGGGTGTAGCATCTGGAGCTGAAATCCGCATTCCACTAAGATCAAGATTGTCTGCACTTGGAATTCTAAACGTATAGTCTATGTTCCTCACAACTCAAGAGTTAGAGTCAATTATTGATTTGCCCATATCAATGCCAAGCACCCTGGTCCGTTCAGGCGATTGGCTTGTGGTTGCAACATTCAGCCTGAGTGAAGGCCAGACTCTTGTCTACAAGGACATGAATCTGACAGTCACTAGTGCTTCAATTGCTGGCGTGGATCTTCCTTTGGGAAATCAATGTAACCAGTTTAACATCAAGCTGCTGAACAACAGCTATGGTATTTCATACATTGGCATTGCAAAGGACTTCTCTGCAACAACTGATCCTCAGAGTGTTACGTGGGTTGGTACTGCGGCTGATGTGATTTCAGCTGATTCGGTTGGCACATACGTTAGAGCCAGCTCTGCTGCAGAGTTGGAGATCACTGAGCCTGGTTTCTATTCGGTGGTGATTGTGAATAACTGTGAAAGCACCACCTCAACAGTGACCACATCACAGCTATACAACGTTGATTTGAAGATGATTGTGTCATCTCAGATTCGGTTAAAGCTATGATAACACCGCAACAATTTAGCAGCATAAAGACCATTGGCGGTTGTCTACCTGAAACCGTCATAAGTCCTGGAAAATCAGTGATAGTTTCACTGGTTCAGCTGGCCTATCTGGATGCCTTGTCAGTACCATGGATTTGCATGCACGTCACTGATCTGGTTGGTGTTCAAAGAAATAGCTTGCTGGTTACAGCATCAAAAGCAGTTGATACATCACCTGGTGCCACAATGACTGTGACGTCAAATGAGCCATTCTTTCTCTCATCTGATGTGGGTTCCATGATAACGTGGTCCAATAACCAACAGTCCTACGTAACTGGGTATCTGTCATCCACTCAAGTTCAAGTGGTAAACTCCACGGGCATCACAAACCCTGCCACTGGAGCTCAAGATAGCTATTTCATTTTGACACCCACGGTGCCCAACATCATAAATAAGTCTATGGGCGCTGCAGTCTGTGGCATACAGTCAACATCGCCTGACAAGTTCAATCTTCCTGGCGGCTATCCTGAGTCGATTCTGACAACATCCTTGGTTGGTGTTGTAGCCGGATCACCTTTTCAACCCAGACGATACACGGGCCCAGATAAGATTGCTGTCTCTGTTCTTAACAATACCAGAAACTTTGAGTTGCATGTCGCTGTGAATACCGCCATGCGATACACTCGTGGCATATGATCCAACAGCTTAAGATTCCACCTCAGATTCCTGATGCCATAGTTGACACCACTGGAACGATTTTGTACAATCGTCCAGCTTCAAATGTCCTCTATGTCAATGGCACACTTGTGTCAGAAGGTTTAGTTGTTCCAACAGGTGGTACTCTTGTTGAGACATCCACTCTGATAAACCCATATGGTCTTTTTGACTGGTATGATTATCAGAAGAGAGATTTGGAGCTGATTGGACGTGACCACGCAGTGGCCGCAGCAGTGGTTACAGTGAGCTCTAATGCTGCCACAGTTTTTGGCACTCGTGTTGAGAGACCTCGTCAGTTAGGCATGACCTATCCAGTGCTACCTGACTCATCCGCAGATAGGTCCATAACAGTTAATCAATTTGGCACAGTTTCCTATGTGGTTCCTTCGTCTGTTCCCTATGATGAGGTGACAGCTGATAAAGATCTCTATGGCAGAGATCTTTTGCTACATGAAACTCTAGCCAGAACGTCCAATATTTTTGTCAACCCACCTGTGATCAGTGTTGATACCCATGGCACGGCAGTGGGTAGTATCAATGATGTTTGGTCATTCGCAGACGGAAGTCCAGTCAATGAAGGTATCAACCCAGTTTTACGTTTAGACGTTGATCTGTTCTCAAAGCCGGATAAGACCTTGGCTTTTAATGACAACAGTCTTGGTGTCTATGTTGCCAACGTAGAAAACTTCTTAAAGAACCCGTTCATTACAGCTGAACAGCTGATAATTCAAGTAGTTTCTAGTGGCACTACAGGCCTAGAAGCAGAGTGGTATAGCCACGATCCCTCTCAAGACACGGCCCATACTCGTGTTTGGGTCGCTGAGCCAAGACTGACAGGAAGATACAAGATCGTTTACTACACTGACACTGGCTTGCTGAGGTGGTATCCTCCTAGTGCTAACACAATTCATATACCACAACCTCAGCCTTTTGTAAATAACTCCACGGTTATTAGTGGACCTGGAACTGACCAAATCGATTTCGTAGTAAACACATTGGCCAAGCAAGACAGTGCATTTTACGCTCAAAAAGCTGGCCAACTAGTGTTAACTGAAGGACAGTCGAAATCTTCTCTTCTTTCCGGAGCCTACTGTGCGGCTATAGACCAAGGTGGTTTGGTGCAAAATGTTCAGTTGACACTAACCAACGCCATACGGCTCCAGTCCCTTCCTGCCATAACTGCGGGTGATGTCTATGTGGGCATGACAATCATACCACAGTCTTACTATGAAGTGCTTGGATGCCAACTGAATGGCCTCACACCCACTCAAGACTCTGGTGGATTGTTCCCAGCTGCGGTATCTACCACGGCTGACTACTCGTTTGAACTGTTGCCTGGAAACTATCAGTTTGAGGTCTCTTACACAAACTATGGCGGTGACACCCCTAATGATTTCCCTGTGCTGATCTCATTTGGTGGTTCCATAGTCAGCACATCTCCACTTGTTTTTGGAGCAGAGGGTTATCAAGATGGTGATGTTGTCAAGAAAACATTCAATCTTTTAGCCACTGGCACAAATGCCCAACTGTCTATTTCGTGGACGGGCCCAGCAGCTTCCACATCACAGCTAAAAGTGCTTGACATTCGTTTTGTATCGTCTGATGTGACTCCACTGTCCATCAAGATGAATGCAGCATTGATGAATGGAAACACAGAAGTGGGATCGGCCTTGTTTGAGTGTAATGGACTCAGAAATAGACCCGATGTAGCTGTGTTCAAGTTTAGTCCAGGGTCTACAGTTTCTAATCCTTCTATCCTTGTAAATCTCGTACAGAATTCAAATCTTCCAGCTCTCGCAATCAACCAAGTACAGCTTGGAAGAAGCAAGAATCTGGCTCTATCACAGAATGTTGACGGCCTTGGAAACTATCCATGGTCTATGCTTAACAGGGCTTTCAATAGCGTTGTGGATTCTTTCAATGCTATTGCCGACTATCAAGACCCAAGAATAGAAGTGTCTTCAACAGTGTATCAGTGGAATAGGTCTTCAACGCAAAATTGGATTTCACAGTTGGAGACTCAAGAAACGCGATTCAACCTCGCTTTTAGGCCTGCGGGTCCCCTTGATGTTGGAAACCCTGCTATTATTCCAAATGGTCTTCAGTACCTTACATCTGGCACGCTTGGACTAAGTGATGGGTCTGTCCTTTCTCTTTCTGAGATAACCAGCCCACAATTGCTGTCTGCCACAGCATGGATGTTGACGCAAGGTTTCTACGTGGCAACTGACGCATTTCTTGGAATTGGCCCAGAAATAATGCCACCGACCAGCAGTGGCACAATATAAGCCTAACGCCTAATCATAGCTGACAACCACCACTTTGGGAAGAGGTTAGAGTTGTAGTCTAGCAGTCTGTTGATATCAGAGTCCATGATGTAGGTGGTACCCTTATCGGTCTCTGATCTGACAATTCGTCCACAAGCTTGGACTATGGTCTTGATGGTTTCCATCTTGTACCAGTTGTCATCCACGTCCTTTCGTTTGCATGTGTGCTTGTCTCCCATATTTGGGAATGGCACTTTAGCAATGATCTGCCACTCAGCCAATGTGCCAGCAAAGTCAAAACCCTCCGTCATGGATGGGCTGATTATCACTGTGGGCATCTTTGAGTTTGCGTGGTCATTGAATGCCTGCTCTCTTTCTTCGGCACTCTTGGGATAGATGATACGATTGCTATGTGCAGTATCATTCAAAGCATCATATAAGGCTTGACCAACTTTGTACGAGTTGCAGTGTATGAGTCCCTTCTTGTCATGGAATTTGTCCATGATTCGAATGGTGTATTTTATCAAGACTGGCAAAGTGGCATCAATGTTTCTCATGCTCATCGACCCTACAGAGGCGATGTGGATTGGTCGATTTTCCACTGGAAATGTTGAGCCAAGACCAATCCATGCAACGTCATTAGGATCCAAACCTAATGACTGACAGTAGGTGATTTTGTCGCCTGGGAAAGCTGACATGTGCAAGATTACATCAGAGTCTCCAAAGAGTGATGATGTGAACTCATGGGCATAGAGTGGCCTGGCGATGTACTGCTTACCTTTGATCTTCTGGTCTTCTTGACTCCAAAACACCCAATCCTGTGGATTGGCATTCATTGAATCCAGAGCCCTACATAGCTTTTGAAGCTGCATGGCCAGCTTCATAGCCTTATTGATGTCCTCAACTGCTTCACTGCTGTGGGCCACACTGGCCATGTTTTCAGCTTTTTCTTTTAGACGGGGTTTATACACGTTGTTACACCACAAAATGAAATGATTTATGCTAGAAAATTCAGGGATCCTGTCCAATACTTCAACATCATCCATCTGTTCTTGGCCAACTGTAATGTCAAAGAATCTAACAAGAAGACGTTCGATGTTGTGACACTCGTCCAGCACCATAACTCTTCTAGTGGGCATCTTGCCCACGTTCAACTTCTCGGTGATAAAGTAGGAATAGTTAGTAACTCCAATGGTAGATGTCAAGAATTTTTCTTTGAGTGGATTGTACTTTGTGCATCCGCCACACTTGTTCTTTGTACGACCAATCTCACAATTCTTAAATCTGGGTTCATCACACTCATAGGCCGCGGCTGACTTGAGTGACGCACACCCGAACTGTGGATGCTTTACGAAGTCTTTCTCAAGCTGATCTTGTAGCATCTTTTGAGTTACCAGATAGTATCCTCCTGGCTCACCTCTCAGACTTGATGCATTTTGACTGGCTGCCCATAGGCACAAAGTGGCACCAATGGCTGTTTTACCTGTTCCAGTGGGAGCCGAAACAACAATGTGCTTGTACCCGCGTTCTATTGCAGCTTGGATGAACTGAACGGCTTTGACTTGTTTTTCTCTGGGTTTAGACAGAGGGAAAAAGTCAAGCATGGTTGTAGTAGTTACCATAGAAATGAAAGACCTTAAGGCTTTAATCAACTATCTGTACGATGCTCAGGAGGACAACGATTTTCGTGATGATCTCCTTAATTTAGCTGAGCAAATCAAGACGGAGAACAGGATAGAAGTTAAAAAAGGACCCTTAAATAAGGCCCTTTCTGCCATCGGTGTCAGTGTGCCAGATGACAAGCTTGTGCCTGAGTATGCGTCTGTGGTTGCTCATTTTGATTCTGCTAAAGATTACCAGGCTGCTGTAAACAGCCTCGAGTCTCCAGATGGAATGGAAAAGTTGGCCGAACTTGGCTGGGTGATGAATATCTGTGGAGATTCTGATCCAAACCAGACAGATTATCGCATCAGATTCCTTGAGCTAGATCTCCACGATGGCCCTCTTAAGAATGACCAGAAGGATGTCAACCTCGACAAGATGATGAGAGATGTGGCTGACACCTTCAGCCACGATGAGGAAGACCCCAAGAGAAAACTACAGGCCAAGGAGACCAATGAGTCCATCATAAAGGCTGAGAATCTAATCAAGATGGTCTTGGAGTGCGAGGACGAGGTCAGAGCCTTAAAGAGGCTTGAAACCTCAGAAATTGTAAAAAGAATGAAAGCCAAGGGTTACAAAGTTGATGCTGCGAAGGTCAATGACATCCTTGGTCGTTCTTCCAAATAACATGAGAGACTACGACTCAATTGCCTATCTTTCTGAATCTGTACGAGACAACCATCTTGTAGAAGTCTATTCTGGAGAAGGCATTGTTGGTTGGCACGGCAACATAGAGCGTCAACTTGACAGAATGCTCACAACATATGAGGCGGCCAGAAACCGTCCATATACTGACAAGCTGTCCACATATCTGAAGATATGGAGAGGCAATCCTCTGTCTGGGTCCATCAACATTGAAGATGTCAATACGCTGGCCAGCGGAGCAGAGGTTCTGGCTGTCGATAACTGGAACCTAAAGGACTACTTCTCAAACCTAAGAGACCAGCTGAACAAGCTTAAGGCCTCAGAGGAAGAGTTGCCGAGATCTGCTGCTGGTATTCAACCGGGTCCAACACCTCGCATGGGTTCAATTGGTAAGGAGCTTACTTCAGACTTTGGTGCTGATGCTGACAAATTGGCCACACCCCCAGCTGAACAGCTTCCACCGACCCCTGGAAGTACAACACCCCAGCCCGCCACGCCACTTACCCCTACTAGAAAACCTTAATGAAAACGTCACAGATAGCCAAGAAGATTCTCGAGGTACGCAAGCGTCCATCACCATTTATCATGAATGGTGAGTTGATTCTTTTACTTGGCCCAGATGGCTTCCAGGAAGCCCTGAATCGTCGCTGGCTCATCCAAGACAGTGACAACGGTGCAATGCTCATAACTCCTCTTGAAGCGTTTATTGAGCAAATGAGAACGCTGGCTGAGGAGGATGACTCAGACTATGAGCCAGGTGTGGGCGACTCAGTCGTTGTGGCTTCTGATGGTGCAACCTACACAGCCACTGTTCAGTCAAAAGAGGGCGAAGATTACAAGCTTAGCTTTCCTCCTGGCAAAGGACCTAGCAGAGCTGAAACCTCTTACAAGAAGAATCAGCTTAGAAAGTTTGCCCAACCTGAGCAGAAGATTCAACCAGGCTCAGTGCCAGTGAAACAAAAGCCTGCCTCTGGTCCAACAGTTCCTTACAACCCTGGACCGGGTATGAACCAGACGATTAGACAAATACCTCAATGACCATCGAGGAAATCTCTTCGACACTGAACAAAGTCCTCGAAAACGCGGGCTACAAGCCTGTTCGCGTTGTCATTGAGACTAACTCAGCGACTGGTCGTGATGTCAGTATTACCTTTGATGGCCAGTCACTGCTGGTTCACATCTACCCAGTCCTCATCAAGAAGACATCTTTTGAGGCTATTAAGGCCATACTATTCGAGCTGGGTGACTTCCTGCTTGGCCAGTGTGGCGAGCACTCACAAGATCTCTGGGAGAAACGTCTTGTAAAAGCAAGACTTGACCAGGTAAACTTGTTCCAAGGTAAGCTTTCAAGTGGTGAGTACCCATCATTCCAAGCGATTGTTCAGTCCATTGAACGAGCAACAGATCGGTTGGTTGCCATTCACTTATCAAATGGCCTGCTGTCCAATGGTCAGACGGTCGTATCATCTAAAAACATAAACGTTTTGCAGTGGGGAACCACATCAGAGTTTGCCACAGGCCAGAAACCTTACAGCCTGATACCACTGGTTTCTGTCTACGCACCCGCTGATGTCTATCAGCACTTCAACGCAGCTTTTGCTGATTGTATTTTATCTGGACTTAGTAGTGTTGCAGAGACATCTGTGCGAACGGCTTACATGTCTTTGGTGCACAAAGTAACTGAAGCTTTTAGAAAATGACAACTTGGGAATACATCATTGATGGCATTTTGGCTGGTACATCAGCCAAAATGCTGATTGAGCAGCTTAGCCAACTCAAGTCTGATAGAGCTCGTGGCTTAGCCAAGAGAACAGGCCTACCAATTGAGCAGATGACAGCCATAGCTGAGATTGACCCAACAGCTAATGGATCCTACATGGATTGGTTGGCCAAGATTGTAAAGAATGCGGGTGGCAATCTCCCTGCGGAGCCTGATCAAATCAGAAGTGCGATCGTTGGCTTTGAAGCTGCGAAGAAGATTCCAGCTTTCCAAGGAAACAAAAACATCCTTCAGTATCCAACATTTGATGCTTTAGCTGATGTAGTAAATCAGTCTCAAAACCTAGCTTCAAATGCCAAGAAAGAGGCTGAAGTTAAGAAGCTTTTTGCTGAGATTGACAAGCGTTTCCCACTGAGGTTGATCGATCCTACAACAGGCCAACTGGGCAATAAACCTGTGTTGAAGTCTGGTTATTTCCCGTGGTTGATGGGCTTGATCAAGAAGGACGACATTATTCTGCCAGAGGATAGCGCTCAGATCTTGGATGCAATCACCAAGTTTGAGGCCAAGCGTCAAGATGCAAACTTCACCGGTGCCAAGAGCATCGAGAGATACCCGACCCTTGCATCACTGATCAGTGCCGTTACACGTGGTGAAAAAGGTGAGGAAGTCACCAAGTCTCGTGATCGTCTACCCGATGAGCCTGGAATCAAGTTTGTTTCAGCCACTGAGAAGTATGGTCACTACTATGATCTCTATGCAGTGACCACACCTGATCAAGCTTCCAAGAATTTTAACCCAGCTGGCATGGGAAGAAAGTCTGATGGTGGTCAGTTCCGTGGCTGGTGCGTTAAAGACCCTAATTTCTTCAAGAACACCTACCACATGGGTCCAGAAAACCCTGCCTACATGTTTAGAAAGGATGGCATTCCCTACGCCCTTTCAGACATCAGATCAGGCAGTGTAAAAGACCGTGATGACAATGATGCCAATGCTGCCCTATCAGTAGAGTTGCTTGGCCTTGAAATGCCAGATAAGCTGAGAAAAGCTATCATCAACAAGAACCCTTGGACCAGAAGCCACGCTGACTTGATTGAGAAGGAAGGCATTGATCAAGCTGTAACGACTATCTTCAAGAAAGCTGCAGGTGAGTTTGGTGGCTCCAGCACGGCTGCACAGTTGGCTGCTAAAGATGCCATCGAGTTCATGAAAAACTTCGGTTGGAAATATCCAACTCAAGAGGCTCTTTCATACATCTACTCCAACCCATGGTTGGCAATGGGTTATGCTGCTCGATCCATTAAAGATTGGGTGCCTGATCTCCATCCTATCATTGAGCAAACTCCTGCTGCTTTGGCTGCCTACTATAGCATCATGGTTAAGGAGCTGAAGAAGGATCCAAGCGGTTTCCCAGACTACAAGCAGAAGGCTTTTGAATGGGCCTCAAAAGGTAATGGACAATCAGAGGATGGCATCATGTGCTATCTGCCTCTGGCCATGTATGTTCGTAACACTGGAGACACCAGTGGTATTACCCCTGAGCTAACCCAGCGCATCAAGAAGGATGCTCCAATTGTCTGGAACTTTATCTCAAAGTCGATGGAACAAAACGCCTAACAATGAACGCCAAGCAAATTATCTCTCGAATCCTCAATGAGGCTCCAGCGGCCCCAGTTGAGGAGCCTGTGACTAAGCCAGCGACTAAGCCGATGCCCGGACCAGCCAGGCCTGAGACTAAGCCACAGCGCAAGCACCCCAATCCTTTCAGAGGACCACAGCGTGGACCCAAGCCAGCACCCAAGGCCATTGAGGTCGAAACTGGAACCACAGCTCCAGGCGTCTGGCCTGGTTTGAGCTAATGAAAAAAGCCAAAACACTAGTTGAGATGGCCATGGATCCAGGTGAGGGTGGCCATCTTATCAACCCACAGAAGCGACAGAAGATTGACACCCGTCAAACTCCACTGTCAACTAATCCAGCTTTTCCAGAGGGCGAGTATGGTGAGAAGGCCGCCACACAAGCCTATGGAAAGGTTTTGCAGGGTGTAAGTCGTTCCATGGGTCGAGATGTAAGAAGTCTCAGACCACACGAGATTATGAACACTCTTATGAACACAGTTCAAACTGTCGTTCAAAAGGAGGAAGACTATCGATCAGAGCTTGAGGAGTTGGCCGTGGCCATTGTCCTTGATCTGCCTGAGTTCAAGGATGCTCGTGAGGCCTACATCGACGGCAAGTTGAGAATCAATGCTCGACTCATGCCTGAGATGCCTGAGGAGATGAATGCCCAAAACATGGACAACATCGATCCAGAGGAGCCTAGTGATGAGGAGGTCTCTGACTTGGGCTTGGATGTTCCTGAGATAAAAGCTCAGTTTGATCAAGAGGTCAACAAGCGTAAGTTCATCAACTTTCTAATTCAGGGAGCTGCGGTCAACAAGACGCATGCTTACCACCTTGCGGCCGAAAGACTGAATGAGATAGACCCGGATCTCATAAAGCTGTATGGCAAGATGACAGCTTTGGGTGACTTGTCCTACTGGATGAAACCAGAGGACGTTTTTGGTGGAAAGCATGGTGGCCAAGAGTCCATCGGGGTTGAGCAGGATGACGATGGTGAGGACGTCTACACCATCAATGCCACAGCCATAAACTTCCCCTTGCTCATTCATGAGCTTGCTAAGGGACTCTACGAGGTGGTATTTCACAACGTCATTGAGGACCCAAGTGTTAGAGCCAGAGTCTATAAAGACGCTGACACCTTGAGCCAGGAGGAGTGGGGTATCATGAAGGGACCGGCAGTCTGGATGCACTTCAATCACTTGGTCAACAAGATTGATGCGGCTGAATACATCCCACGCATTCTCAACCACATCACTTCACTTTCGGCTGATGAGTTCGCTGGAGTCGTACGTAGTATTTTCAGCGAGACACCTGAGGGTCTACAGTATCTCAAAAATTTAGTGGACGAGATCAAAGCTGAAGATGAATCCCAGAGTGAAGAATGATCTATGAATGTCAAGACAAAGGCTGAAAGAGTAATTCGTAGACTGCTAGGAGAGCACATCTACCACCCCAGTGGCGCAAATATAAAGGTTGTGGCCATAGTAAACGATGGGGAGGTGGTTCGTGTGGGTGATAGTGAAGGCGGTAACTACGTCTACACCACTGGCTACAATGGGAGTGATTCCCACACAACGTCTATCATCATAGACGCCGATAACCCTCTTAATGAGTTTGATGAATTCTACGGGGACCCGAGGGACTATCCAGTGATTGGTCAGATTAGCACAGCTCTTGAAGCTGCTGGATTTGACGGATTGAAGGGTTTTGGGGCTGGATCACTTAAGAAGTCACTGTCGCAGTCCGTTATTTCTGGCAACGCCCTGGATTACTGAATCCTTGAAGCTGCCGGATTTGAAGGGATGGAGGGTTTTGCGGAAGTAAGTGGCGGAGAGGGAGGGATTCGAACCCCCGGTGGAGTTACCCACTGCGGTTTTCAAGACCGCTGCATTAAACCACTCTGCCACCTCTCCACTAACTTACTTTGACTCGATGCTACACTCCCTCTTGCATGAGGGACACTCTTTTATCAAGAATGTCTGATCATCGTGTGACTCGCTACGAATGATTTGAGCTCTAGCTAAGTCCTCACCACAGAATTCACAGGAAGGTGCTGTTGGTCCTTGAGATCGACGGCGCCTTCTTGGTTTGTCCTCGGCCATCTCATAGGCTGGGACCAAGGAGAGAGTCGGCTGGTTTGAAGGCACAGTGACTGGGTTGTGAGGCGGACCCTTGAAGATGTCTTTGATCACGCGGACCGTTGCGGCCACAATCACGGCCAGACCACAGGACACCACGCCAAAGGTGCAGACCAGAGAGATAATTTCGATTTTGTCCACTTTTTTGTTTACAAATTTTAAGGTCCTGAGGTATACTCACCCTCATGTCAGCTACTCTTCAAGAACAGACTTTATCCGCCACGCTTCTCGACAAGGAATTTCCCATGGGCGACGATGAACAGACTGTCATCGACCTGATGGACGATTGGCCCATGCTTGAGGCCATGCATCACGAAGTTCTTATGAGAAACATCGAAGGATTCTACGCATGAGCGCTCAACGACTCCACCAGCTCCGTAGCGAGCTTCACCAGCATATCCACAACTACCATGTGCTTGCTCAGCCGACTATCACTGACGAGCACTACGACCAGCTTTTCAAGGAGCTTCAGACTCTTGAGGCCCAGTTCCCTGAGTTGGCAGATCCCAACTCACCGACCGCTCGTGTGGGCAGCCAGTCGATCGACAGCTTCGAGAAGGTCAAGCACTGTGTAGCCATGCTCTCACTCGAAAACACATTCGCGGCTGAGGAAGTGGTCGGCTACTTCAAAGGCAAAGTCCGTGATCAAGCCAATCCCTTGGGTGTGGTCGAGCCAAAGATTGATGGCCTCTCGATGTCCTTGATCTACAAGGATGGTCAGCTTGTAAAAGCCATCACACGTGGTGACGGTTCGGTGGGTGACGATGTCACAGCAAATGCTCGCACGATCAAGTCCATCCCTCTCACTCCTCAGTTTAGTGGCGAGGTTCGTGGTGAGGTCTACATGCCCAAGAAACAGTTTGAACGACTCAATGCTAAGCTGGAGAAGGAGGGCGACGAGCTGTTTGCCAACCCTCGCAATGCGGCTGCTGGATCGATGAAGCGAAAAAACCCGGCAGATGTGGCTGAACGTGGCCTGGCTTTCTTGGCTTACCATGTCGTAAAGTCTGACTACGTGGGCACAGCTGATGCAGTAAGCCAGCATGAACGTTTGAAACAGTTGCAGGCTCTCGGCTTCAGGACTCCTCTAGAAAATGGAGTTCCTGTCATCAATCTTTTTGATCTTGACCAAGTAAAATCCGCTATCGAGGGTTGGTCTATTGGACGAAGCACATTGGACTATGATATCGATGGGCTGGTTTTCAAGGTCAACGACATTAAGACACAGGTCACCCTGGGCCTCAACAACCGTGCTCCAAACTGGGCCACATCCTACAAGTTCCCACCTGAGCGGAAGGTCACCAAGCTCCTTGGTATCACAGTACAAGTTGGTCGACTGGGCACACTGACTCCAGTGGCTGAGTTGCAGCCCGTAAATCTGGCTGGCACAGTTGTAAAGCGTGCCAGTCTTCACAATGCTGACGAGATCCAACGACTGGGCCTCAATATCGGCGATGAAGTCATCATCCAGAAGGCTGCTGAGATCATTCCACAGGTTGTGGGTGTGGCAAACAAGCTAAGCCGAGGGGTTTGGTCTATGCCGGATAGGTGTCCATGCTGCAACTCAGCCGTCGATCGTCTCGCCAACAAGGTGGCCATTGTCTGCACTGCTCGTATGTGCAAGGACCAGGTGTTTGCTCGTCTCGAGCATGCAGTCAAGAAGCAGTCATTGGACATTGATGGTTGTGGTGAGCAGAGCATCAAGGCAATGGTTGATCGAGGCATCAACAGTCTCTCAGACTTGTTTGCAGCTGATGATCTTTCCTTTCTAGGTGTTGCAGCGTCCAAGCGTGTTGCTGCTGGTTTGAAGAAGGCCAAGACTGCACCCCTGTGGCGTAAGCTTCATGCCCTTGGAATTGATGGCATTGGAGTCACCACTTGCAAAGAGCTGGCCAACCGGTGGAATTCACTGCCAGACATGCTTGATAATTTGGATGAAGTTTCGAAACTGTTGGGACCTGTGACGTTCTCTAACTTTCGAAATTACTTCGAACATGATGACAACATGGCCGAGCTTGAGAAACTCATCGGCCTTGGTTTTGTCTTTGAAGATGAGAAGAAGTCTGGCCCTCTGGTTGGCAAAGTCTTCTGTATCACGGGTGGTATGTTGAGTGGTTCTCGTGATGAAGTGTCAGCTAAGATTGAGTCCCTTGGTGGGTCAGTTAAGTCCTCAGTCAGTAAGAAGGTCCACTATCTGGTGGTGGGTGATGGTGCTGGCAATAACAAGTCGGCTGATGCTAGAAAGAATGGCACACAGTGCATCAGTGAGAAAGAGCTCTACGACATTATGGGACTTCCAATGGAGATTAAGATGTCTGACAACTTCGAAGAATAGTTCTGTCCTGCATGACAGTTATGGGAATAGACGCCGGTTATGGCCGACCAGGCCTAAGCGTTGTCAAATTTACTGGCGACAAGTGGGATCATCGCCAGTCAAAACTTCTATTCTCGGGATTCTTTGAAACAGAGAGACAGTCTGACAAAAACACTAAGGTTGCTGTGGATGATGCTCGACGTATTGGTGAGAGCTGCACATGGATGCGCTCCCTTGTTCTTCAGCACTGTCCAGACTTAGTAGTTGTAGAGATGCCACTCAGTGGTGCAAAGAGCGCCCTGGCTATCAAAGGGATGGCTATGGCCGCAGGTTACACTGTGGCTTTGCTAACTCTAATGCAGGCTGATCTTCAGTTCAAAGTCTTGTATTATTCCCCATATGATACTAAGCGTATTTGTACTGGTAACCACCATGCGGAGAAGGAAGAGATGGTAAAAGCTGCTATGGATGCTTGGCCAGATGTTAACTTTCCCATAAAGAAAACCCGTAAAAACGGTGTATTTAGTATACATCCAGGCCGCTCTGAGGCCATGGCAGACTCTCTTTGCGCAATTTTGACACATGTTCGTTTGAATCTCGGAAAATCTATTCTTTAGTCTATGTCTGACACTACAAACATTGGTGGGTACTTTAACGGCAACACCTTCCCAATACAGATCAATATATCTGCTATTGGCCAGACCTACACCTTAGCTCCAGGTGAGTTCATCACAGCGTTAAACACCGCTGGCCAAAAGGTTCGCATCAATGATCCTTTGTTTGATGCGTATGTTGGCAAGAACCGTCTTTCAAAAGAGGTGTTGAAAGATAAGCAGGTTCATATTTATAGGGTTATGTCACGTGATGAACGTGGCCAGGTGCCTGTTATCCAGACGGCTCCAATCAAGAATGCTGGTGACGGCAAACTTGTTACTCCCACCCTGGCACCACCATCGCCTGCCACTGGGCCTAACTCACCCATCAAGGGGATGACCATCCAAGAGGCCATCAGCCTTGGACTGATTCCTAAGCCGAGGATCTCCACGGAGAAGTCTGGTGTTATTGAAACAGAGGGCGCACCATTCAGAGGTGAGTCTATACCTGAGATCCAATATGATGACGCCGATGTTAAGAATTACAAGCCCAAATCCAAACTGGACAACTCTCTGTTGAATGAGAAAGTGACTCTTGACACTGCTGGCCAGAAAGCCTCGATACCTCTCCCTCCTCCGCCTACCTCCATCCCAACGCCAAATGTGCCGGACATTGTGATGCCAACATTGGAGGATGCTAAAGAGCAGCTTGAGTCTAAAGAAGCCACTGTCTTTGTGTGTGATTTGGAGAATCCACCCAAAAATTTCCAGTTCCGTTCTCAGCTTGAAAGCTACCTTCGCAAGAAGTATCCTACTCAGGTTGATAGCTACATGGCTCGCTATCCAAAGAAAAAGTGATGGCTGTGTAGTTAGTTTGTGCCGAACCCTGAAGTTCCATTGGCCGTCGGTCCAACTCTACCTCTCTATGGGTACAGTGCCGACCAGTTGAAAGATTGGATTTTCCGTCAATTGGGATCTCCAATCTTTAACGTTGAGCTGCATGAGCAGCACGTCTATGACAGCATTCAAGAGGGTCTCAACAACATTTCCTTGTGGAGGCCCAGAATCAGATATGGTGCCATACGGCTTTTAGCTAACAAGACGATCTACTTGCAGGGTGTAGACGTTGGTGCTCAAGGAATTGTCAATGTTGATTTCGTTGACAATGTTCCAAGTCCAACAGAAATTTTCTACGGTAACCTTATATCACCAGCTCCTCTTATTCGTACCGGCCTTGATGAGTACGATAACTTTCTAAGATGGAGAAAAACATGGCAGCGCGTCACCTCTGTGATGCCTGATTGGATGTATGACGTGTTCACAAAAACGCTATACATCCACAACCCAATTGAGCGTTACCATGCCGGTGTTACTGCTTTTGAGAATTTCAATCGTACGCAAGATCTTCCTCCGTACGAGGCCAAGTGGGTGCGTGATTTCTCTTTGGCACGGTCACGGTATCTCTACGGCGACATCCTCAACAAATTCAGTGGCGCCATCCCAGGTCCAGTCAAGGACCTGACATTGGACATCAACAAGCGAGCTGATGGCGAGAAGCAAATGAACGAGCTACTTCAGACTCTTAAGAATTCTCAGTATCTTACAGCCATCTCGACAGACTAAAAAGCGCATTTCGCTGCGTCTGGCACGCTCTAGAAATTTTTTCAAAAGATTGTTTACATTCGTCCCAGCCAGGAGGTATACTCACCCCTGATGACTGCGACGACTATGACAATCAACATCCTCAACCTCCTGCCTTGGAGCCAGCCTCGACTGGTCGACACCAGCCGCGGTTTGCGCCAGGTTCGCAACGCCATTCCTGACCGTAACTTCTGGGATCTCTGGAAGACGAACAAGGAGAAACTCAAAAATCACGGCGTTAGCATCAAAAAGGTCGATACCACAGGTGAGTGGACAGCTTGCCTCTGGACTGATCCTTCTCCAGAGTACATCGAGAAGCTGGCTGCTAGCCAAGCTGAAGACGCCAACATCACCGTACCTGCTCCTGAGGGCTTCGACTACCTTGGCTACCAGCGAGCCGGTATCTTGTATGCCCACACTGACAGCTCGCTGACCACGCTGAAACGGGGCGTTCTTATCGGCGACGAAATGGGTCTGGGCAAGACCATCGAGGCGATTGGTATCATCAACCTTCATCCAGAACTTCGCAAGGTTTTGGTGGTTGTGCCCTCCTCCCTCAAGATCAACTGGAAAAACGAGCTCACTAAGTGGCTCACTGACGACCGAACAGTTGGCGTTGCCAAAGGTTCTAAGGTTCCTGACACTGACATCGTCATCATCAACTTTGACATCCTCAAGCAGAATCATCACGCTCTTCTATCCCGTAGCTTCGATCTGATGGTCATTGATGAGGCCCACAACATCCGTAACGTTCGTACTCAACGCTACGCTTTTCTAAAGCCACTGGTTGCCAAGCACGTTGTCGCTTTGACTGGCACACCTATCTGGAACAAAACTGATGACCTGTGGGCGTTGCTTACCCTTCTCTGCTCCCCAGAGGAACTGAATGAGAAGTGGTCAGACTGGCGCAAGTTTAAGTACTGCTCCACTAAGCCTAACCTTCAGGCCCAACTCAATCGTCGTCTCCGTGAGAATCTGATGATTCGCCGGATGAAGGCTGAAGTCCTCAAGGAGCTTCCGCCTAAGCTTCGTCAAGTTGTTGAGTTGCCTGCCACTGGTGCAGCCTACGAGGCGGTTCAGACTGAACTTGCAGCCTATGTTGCCCGTCAATCTCGTCTCATTGAGCTTCGCTCCGCTCTTCTGCTGGCCAAAGTAAATGAGGACAAGGAGGCCTATCACAAAGCTCTGGAGGCTCTTAAGTATGAGGCCCGTGTGTCTTTTGACGAGCTCTCCAAAGTTCGCCACAACACGGTGCTTGCCAAGTTGGACCACATCATCGAACATCTCAAAGATCTCCATGAGGAGAATCCTGAGCGCAAGATCATCTTCTTCGCCCACCATCGAGACGTGCTTGAGACTATCTCGAGCCACTTCGCTGGTGCTCCCATTGTTATGGGCGGTATGACGCCAGAGGCCAAACAACAGTCTGTTGATCGTTTCAACAATGACCCGAATACTTGGTTGATCTGTGGTTCGATTCGTGCCATGGGCCTTGGCTTCAACATGACCTCCTCCTCGTGGGTGGTATTTGGCGAGTTGGACTGGACGCCAGCTACTGTTACCCAGTGCGAAGACCGTACACATCGTATCGGTCAGACTGCATCCAACATCATGGTTCAGCATCTGACTCTTGAAGGTTCACTGGATGCTCGCATGGCCCAAATCATCCTGGAAAAGCAGCGAATCATGGATGGAACTGTCGGCCAGCTTGAAGCTGAGGAGCCAGCCATTATGGATCCCAACGTTGAACTGGTCACTGTTTCTAACAAGGAGCTTGATCGCGCCCAAGGTATGCCTGAGGCGCAAATCTCCGCCATTCATACCGCTTTGCGAATGTTGGCCGGTGTCTGCGACGGTGCCCATCAGCGAGATGACATTGGCTTCAATGGTTGTGACACTATCATTGGACACGCTTTGGCCGGTTGCCATGGCCTAACCTCCAAGCAAGCTCTGCTTGGCAAGAAGATCCTTAAGAAATATCACCGTCAAATCCCTGGTGATATTTACGCCACTATCTTTAATTCATAATTTGCTGTTCTAAGCAGAGTGACTTACTCGCTCTGCTACACATCAAGGCGTCCACCAGCCATTGGACCCATGGCTGATCTATGGGTAAAAATGGCAACGGATACCTCATGCTTTGAGATAATCATTGCAGTCGATCAAGATGACTCGGCCAGCATTGAATCTGCCTGCAAGTGCCATGAATCATTGAAATCAAAAGGCATCGTGAGTCAGGTAGTCATCCAGCCTGACATTCCAGGGACCTGTGTAAAAGGCTGGAATGCTGCAGCCAAGAAAGCCAATGGAAAAGTACTTATAGCCATATCTGACGACTTCTACCCCATCAGAAGTTGGAACGAAAGGATCTTGGCGGTCTCTGACAAAGACTGGATCAATCGTCGTCATGTTGTGATGGTAAATGATGGCTATGTTAAAGACTTGTGTACATTGCCCATAGTCACGAAGGAACGGCACGATGAACTGGGTTATCTCTTCTATCCCGGTTACAAGTCAATGTACTGTGATACTGAGCTTACATACCATGCTATTCAAGATGGCATCATGATTAAAGCTCTTCACCTTGTTTTCAGCCACTATCACCCAGACAATAATATGCGAATGAAGGATGTAGTCGACATGAATCATTCCAATCCTGAGAGATACAAGTCTGGCCAATCTTTGTTCGAATATCGTAAGTCCACTGGTTTCCCAAAAGATCTATGAAATACGCTGCATACATTCAAGCCACCAAAGATGACTTCTGCCTTTTTGAGGTTTGTAAGCGTCTTCTGGATGAAGGTCTTCAAGACTTCTTTTTCTGCGTTCCAGATGAGTACTGGAATGGCAGAATCACACCGCCTGAGGACTTGCTTCAGGTTGACAATGTGGCCAAGGAACTTAACAATCTTGGGGCTAATGCGAGAGTCAAGACTTTTGGCGTATCAAAATACAGAAGGCCAGGCAGAAGTCTGATCGAGGTTGAGACCCACATCAGAAATGAATCAGTTCAGTGGATCAGAGAATCTGGTTTTGAGCACATCATAATCGTCGATGGCGATGAGCTGTGGAAGAAGAATTACTTCCTTAATATGAAGAGGTTTGTGGCCGATTACAAGCCCACCTCCATAGCCCTTGGAATGATACCCACCATTGGCCTTCCAGGGTATCCCATCGAAGGTGCAAAGGACATGGCCACAGCTTACATTGGGCCAGGAGTTTCTTTTGTTGAATGTCGCAAGCCCGATGGTCACAGAGGCGTTGAACTTGTGGATGTAAGAGGCATAATCCACTTCACAGCGACTCGAAAGACCATGCAGGAGATCATCGATAAGCATCGTACTTCAGGACACTATGATGACCCCTCTTATGATTTTGAAGGGTGGATTGCCAACACACTGCCGAATGTTAAACCTGGTATGTTGAACGCTCACATGTATCGTCCATACCAAATTTGGCCCAGAGTTCGCAAGTGGACCAAGGCTGAGATAGACCAGATTCCAACGTCCATTCACCCATATTTAGACACTACTGACATTGATGCCTGATGTTACACGATCATTGAGTCCAGCAGTAATTGAGAGGTCCATTCTCAATTATTTGCGAAGACAGAGAGACTGGACCGGTTATCACCAGATGATCTATCGGGTCTCTAAGGAGTTAAGACCATTCACTTACAAGGTGGATGGCACAAAACTTGCTGTCTTTAGATGTTGTGCCGACTTGCTTAAAAGCCACATTATCTTTAGAAGAAAAGCCAGAATAGGAGCTAGAAGCTGTTGTCGTAAGACTGATATTAAGCTGCCGGACCAAGTTAGACTCAACGCTCTTTACTTGCCGAGTTCTAGTCAGCATGAAAGAGTCTTTGAAGTTTTCCAATCCCCGGTGGCTCGTAATGACAATGGCCAAGCCCGTCTTGTGGCCACGATGTGATCAAGAGACGTGGTCTCTTACCCCTCCAAACAGATATGTAGTAAACGCTGAGTACTCCAGCCGTTTCTCTGAAGATCAGGTAGAGGAAGTTTCTGATCTCAAAGGCAGTGCATACCACAAGCCTTTTGTTGGACTGATCAACCTTAATAACTCTAAGATACTGGTTGAAAGACACCGCAGCCGTGGCATCGGTGATCTTCTTTTTCTGTCTGGTCCACTATCTTACCTCCATCACATGTCTGGTGGCACGGTAAAATTCTTTCTTAAAAGCTTGGTTGATAGAGGTTCCGTGCTGTACAACCATCCAGCCTTGCATCTTAAGACTCCGCTCTATGGACCAACAGTCTATGACACCCTTCCTCTGTATGACTACCACTGGTTTATTGAGTCAGTGACTGAATTTAACGAGGACCGAGAACAGCCTAACGTCTACGATGTGCTCTACAGACAGATTGGCTTTGATCCAAAAACAATCGATCCAGTCTACAAGAGACCGTCTGTGGGTTTTGATGAGTCAGACACTCGTGGCTTACACGCTTTCTATCACGCCATCTGGTCTGAGAAGCAAATAGACCTTAGGTCTGAGCCATATTATGTTGTAGCTCCGTTCTCTCATGGAGTCGTAAGATCAGCTCCTTATGGTTTGTGGTTGAACCTAATCCACGAACTTTCCCAGAAGCATCCCGTGCTCATCATTGGTTCATTGCGCCATGAGTTGCCAGACATGGACATGCCTGCTGGTGAATTTGTTCAACGGCTAAGAATGATGAGTCAACAGCAGGCTAAGATCATCAACCTCATAAGTGATCTTCCCTTGCGTTCTGTTCTCACCATAATTTCAAAGTCCAAGTGTGTCTTCTGCCTGGACTCAGCACCACTTTACATGGCACAAGCCTGTAGAGTTCCAGCTATTTCTGTGTGGGGACCTCATTCACCTCGTGTCCGTATAGGCTATGACAAGGCCTACATGGACTTGGCTATCCATGCAAAGGAGGCCTGTCCAAACAGTCCCTGTTTTGCATATTCAGGATTTCCTGAGAGAAAGTGTCCCGAGCAGGAAGCCCAGAAATTTTGTGCAGTTCTCGCTAATGTTGGTGTCAACGACATCATGGAAAAACTAAGTCTGTTAGAGCAATGAGTGACCACACTCTTCCTGAATTGGGAATCATAGATCTAGGTTCTGAGTTTACTCTGAACCTTGATGTCTTCCTAAAGCATCCATACGAAGAGATTGGCGAAGCTGCAGTCGAGCTTCCAGCCATCATCGAATGGGTCAATCAACAGTTGCAGTGGGTCATTGAACAAAAGGGAATCAAGAAGCAAGAGGTCAAAACAGTAAGAGCTCAGGCCTTTGTTCGACTTAAGAATGGAAAAGCTCAAGATGAGATTCCAGGAAAAGTCTCTGAGAACGCCATTGAGCAATTGATAGAGATCGACGCTGATGTGATTAGAGTCAATGAGGAACTTTCCAAGATCTTGGGATGGTCATCCAGACTCAGCAATCTCCTATATGTTCTGCAAGCCAAATTAGACTTAGTCCGTTCAACTGAATCGACACGTAGAAAACTAATAACAGGAAACGACGATGAGTAACCAGTACAGTCCAGACAACTACGGCGATGACATCTTTGATGACATCGAGAAGGAGCGTAAAGCAGCCTCTAACAAGCGTGATGACAACCAGATCAAGCTTGAGAAAGAGGGCGATTTGTGGATGATCAGATTCCTCCCAGCACTTCTAGGTGAGCGCAAGACTTTCTTTGCCCGTATTGCTCAACATTGGGTCAACAAACGCCCGCACTTCTGTGCTCGCTCCACTCCTCCTGAGTGTGGTGGCAACCCAGATTCTCACTGCCCACTCTGCGATCTCAGTGAGCAGTTTCGTGAGAACTCCAATCGTGATATCTCGACTGTTGGCTACAAAGCTTCGGCTAACAGCCAGTGGCTGACTTACGCTTTGGTGTGGTCTAAGGAAAGCAAAGGGCAAGAGCCATTCTACCCAGAGGGTGATGAGCAGTGGACACCCTATCGTTTCTGGCTGAACAAGACCAATTTCACTGAGCTTGTTGAGTACTGGAAGCGGTATCGTGATCGTCTTGCCAAAGACAAAAATCCGTCGGCCAACAACAGCATCTTGGATCCAGAGATCGGTGTTGACTTTGTGGTCAAGCGAGCTAACAACAAGATTAGCCTCCAAAAGGATGAGTCTCGTTCGATCTTCCCTCAAGACTATACCAGAGAAGATCGCGTTAACTTGATGGCCTACATCCACAGCCGTATCAAGATGCCGACTTACCGACCTCTTGGCTCGGACGAAATGGATGCTGCTTGCCAAAAGCTTGAAGAGGCCGTGAGACGAGTTGAGATTGCCACTCCAACCCGTAGACCAGCCCCAAGACACGTCGATGATGCTCCGGCTCCTCGTCCTTCAGCCAGACCTCCGGCTCCTCGTCCTTCGGCTCCGGCTCCTCGTGTTCAACAGCATGATGATCTGGATCAAGAGGAAGCTCCAGCTCCAGCCCCTCGTGCTTCAGCTCCAAGAGTTCCAGCCCCTCGTCCTCAATTGCCACCAGCAGCTCCTCGCTCTGTACCGTCAGCTCGTCCTGCCCCTAGAGCTCAGGCTCCAGCCCCAGCAGATGATGACGATGTTCCATTTGACTTCCAGGAACCTGCTGAAGCTCCAGCTCAAGCGCCAGTTCAAACACCATCCAATCGTCTGCGTCAAGCAGCTCGTCAGGTTACTGAGCCAGAAGCGCCCAGATCATCCGGAGTATCATCTGTTGATGATGACGATGATGTGACTGATGAGGTCCGTGATCCTGTGCCTCAAGCTCACGTGGACGATATCAGCATCGAGGATGCTCCTCCTGCCCCAGTTGAGAAGGTCCAGACACGTCCTTCGTCTCGCATGTCGGACAAACTTCGCAGTGCAATTAGCCGTACTCAGCAATGAAAAAACCGTCGCTACCCCAAGTCAAGGACAAGGTCCTTGCAGCCCTTCAGAAACTTACTTCAGACAAGAAGGGTGATCCACTGGCCGAATTCGGCCGTATGTCTTCGTCTATCCTATCAGACGTTAGGCATGTCCTCATGATTGACAACAAGGTGTATGATGCCGTGACAGGCGCATTGCCTTTTGGTCGTATCATTGAGGTTTATGGAATCGATGCGTCAGGCAAGACAGCATTGGCCAAGAAGGCTGGCATCAGTGCTCAGCTTAAAAACATCTATAAGCGTGTGGTAACCTTTGGCACTGATAATGTCAAGAGGACGACTTATGAAAAACTGGATCCGGAGAAAATTGACACCCACGTGCTCTACATTGACAATGAGCAATCTTTCTCTGATGACAACTCATTGACCATTGATGGTGTCAAAGCTGACTTCATTCTTGGTCGTTGTGACACCATTGGCCAGATCTTCGATGCCATTGAGCGTATCGTCAAGGTTGTTGAGGAGAGTTCCAAGGACACAGATCGTGAACAGTTCATCTTTGTGGTGATCGACACGATCGCATCAACATCCACTGAGCAGGAGCTTAACCAGGAATGGGGACAGCAGGACTTCTCAAGACATGCAAAGGAGCTACGCTCTGCGTTCCGGAGAGTCTCCAGAGCGATCAATAAGCACAATGTCTGCCTGCTCTGCATCAACCAGGTCTCTGATTCTTTTGCTCAAAAGATGAAGAAGAACCCAAATGCTCTGCCAGATGAGAATGACTATGCTACATTTGGTGGCAGAGCCTTGAAGTTCTACGCGTCTCAGCGTATCTTCGTGCAAAAAGTGCCTAAGAAGTACAAGCTACACCCAGACAATAAGCTTGAGGATGGTCTCTTGATTGAGATGAAGACGGTCAAGAATCGAGTCAAGAAGCCATTGAGAAAAGGCCGAATGGTTTTGTTGTTTGGTGATGAGAATAGCGCGGGTGGTGGTTTCAGCGAAACCTTCTCCATGCTAGAAACCTTCATCATGCTAGATATGGCCAAGGATGAATCTGGAACTATCTCTTTCAGATTCCAAGCAAATGGAGTAACACCAACCACATTTGAGTCTAAGAGGGCCAATCCTTCAATAGACTCTCGAATTGACTGGCCTGCATTCTACAACGAGCACAAGGTCGACTTTGATGCCTTGTGGGCTGCTACAGAGAAAAAGATATTCTCCTCTGAAGCCCAGATTGATGCGTTGGCGTCTGATGACGACGATGATGAAATGTTTGGTCGCAAGAAAACTGATGATGACGAGGACCTTATCTAATGCCTACTGAGTACGAACAAAGCTCTGAGCTTGAACAGCTTGTCAATGACGTGCTGTCTGAGTCAGATTTCACAGCTCTGGTAACCCACGGAGTTTCCATCACATCTTGCCTAAAAATCAAGATGAACAGCGACAACGAGTATGTGGCAAGCAAGGGAGATCCTGCTCAGCTAAAGAAAGTTGGTGCACCATTCAATGCTTTTATTGACAAGCATTACATCGTAGTTTTTGATGCCTATGCGTGGCAAAACTTTCCAGCCAAGCGTGAGGCGGCCATTCATAAGGCTTTGATGCGCATATCCATCAAGTTGACAGACAGTGGTGAAGTAAAGCTTGGAAGTCGATCACCAGATGTACAGGAGTTTACAGCCACCGTTCGTCGATATGGCAACTACAACCCAGAGCTGGAAGCACTGTCGATGGCCAACGCTGAGCTTAATCGTATCATGGGAAACAGCAATAGTTGAGTATTTGGGTTTACCCAACGCCACAAGTCACTAGGATCAAAAACGAAGTAAACAAACATGGACAAGAAAGAAAACGTAGTCACATTCGCCACTGTGTCAAAGATTGAAGAAATTCTTCTTAACACAGATGAGCTGAAAGGTAAGATCAACAAGTCTGAAAAGATTGATGTACCCAAGCGTGGCAGCCCCACCCCTGTAAAGGTGTTGAAGTTGGCTGCTGAAGTCACCAAGAAGGTTGAGAACGCTTACGCTCCACGTAAGGACGAGGTCGTGAAACTAGCTCTTGAGCTTTTGGCAGAAGCTCAGCCAGCCACGCCAACAGAGGCTGAAGATGAGGCCCCATCGACTCCTTCGGTTGTCAAGTCCTCGGGATCCACCGCCAAATCTTCGGGAGTTCCAACAGGTACTGTTGAACACTCTGAGATTTCCAAGCGTATTGCAGCTGACCTAGAGCTGGATTTGGCCCTGGTTGAATCCATCACTGGTGCGTTCGTAAGCCACGTTTCTGGCAGTTTTGTGCTGGGTTTGGTGGCTTTGTCCAACAGCCTGCATTTTATCGCGTCATCACATGACAAGATGCCAGGTCACGAGGCTCGGGTAAAAGCTATTGATGACATTCGTCGTCAATATGTTGAGGCTGGAACGTTGACTTCCCGAAAGTCGCGTTCTTAGTATCATGCCGAGAGTCGCCAAAGACACAAACCGAACTAAGGATGAGCACATCTTCCCAGAGTCAAAAATTCGACCATTGGTCCTTAATTGGAAAAGACTGATAGACGAAGACAAGACCTGGGAAGCAATGGACCTCCTTGAGGTTATCATTGCCGACTCCACCGAGATGTTTAAGCGTCTCGCACAGCATGAAAAATTCCATCATACCGTACCACTAGACTCATTGGTGGTAGCAGCACAGGAGAAAATTCCTAAATGGCTCATGAAATGGGACCCCGCTAAGGGGTCCCTTTTTTCGTGGCTGTCTACTTGTGCTAAGAATGTCTTCAGATCCGAGCTAGTAAAGACCACAACATTTACCAAGCGTGTTCATTGCACAGACGATGATGCTGCGCTTGAGCGACTTTCTGGGTTTACAGATGACGGTCAAGACGCCAAAGATAGATCAGACGCCATTCTGACTAAGATCCGAGGGATCAGTGCTCCATGGGCGTCTGAGGAGATGAGGGGTGCCATACGTTACATGATTGAATGTATCATGGAAGATGATCACAGAAGACAAGACTGCATTCGTGGTGCAGCTTTTGCCTGGGGTCTTAGCATGGACACATCCAAGTTCCTCTACTCTTGGACTCACGTACAGATCAAAACTGAGCTATACGATGAAAAGTATGTACGTTTCACAGATCAAGATCTATTCATGGCCCAGTACCGAAATACCATATGGCCACAAGTCATTGATATTGTCGGTTGGAAGCCAGCCCTAAAGTTATTTGCTTGTGTTGGAGGCCAGAGATTGAAAGTCCTAACCATTGCTGAGATAGCTCGGATGAAGCAGCAGGGTCAGATGGTTCAGGAGATACTAAACTCTGACAAGGATCCAGATGCTATCGCTAAGATAGCAAAACGCTTTGGTAAAACAGAAAAATCTGCTACAGATGTCTTTGTGACCATGACAGGTATCATGAATCCAATGATGTCTGGAGAGTTCCCCGTATATGATGACTACCCACCCGAAGACAGAGAAGAGGATGACCTCCTATGAGGATGTCATAGACTACAAAATGTTAGACAGGGATGCACGACTTCATTGTGTGCATCCATGCGATTTCGAAAATCGCCCAACTGTTTTTGAAGAGATTTCCTCAGACACTGAGAATCTGATTCAAAATGTAATTCGGCCATACATTGATCCTGGCTGTGTCAACCTCACCGAAGAGGAGTTGAGGTCAGAGTGTCGTGTCAAAATTGGTGTCTTGTTCCACAATGGAAAACACATGGAAATTAGCAGCCGGTTTGAATTTTTCAAGTATCTCAAAACTGCTCTGAACAACCATGTTAAGGGACAAGTTCAACGCCACAGATTTACATTGAAAAGAACTGGCATTCGTCCACCGGAAAAGGGTGACTTCCTTACTGAACACCACAAGCCTATTGAGATTTCCATCGATGATCCTGAGGCACGTCTGCAAGTTGAGTCACGTCTGGAGTGTCCAGAGTCAGACAATCACTTTGGGTCATTTGGTGCTGAACTTCTTGAGGACTTGCGTTCTGTGTTGACACCCCTTGAATCGCTGGTTGTTCAACAGCTTAGCGCACCAAACGCGGCAGCAGTTCTATCCGCTAAGTATGAGATGTGGGGCGACATGGCCAAACATGGCCGTAACTCCAATCTTAAAGTCCATTACTCCCATATGGCCAGTGGACTGGGTATGTCCACTGAACATTTTATGGAAGTACGCAAACAGGTTATAGCTAAAATCAAAGTCTTTATGTCAACATCCTCTGAAGATTATTCATGGAATGCCTCAGTCGCTTTTCTATCAAAAGTGTTTGGGGTTGAGGTTCCTCGTAGCACAGATAAAGTCGTTGTAAGACGCCTTTTTAGTTTAGCCGCCCGTAACATGTTGAGTAAGATCAACGAGGAGGTCAAGCACCATCTGTCAGTCGTCAACGCCAGACTTCCAGTCGATCAAGGACTCGCGTTGAGCTGCTTCGGTATCATGTACGAAGATCAGCATCCAAAGTGTATGGGCTGTGGAGTTAAGTCAGCCTGTGTGGTTGAGACGAGGTCTTTGGGCCTGGACAAGATCACTCCACATCCATCTATTCTTGGAAGTCGCACAAACAGAATACCCGCAGTCAACATCGATTTGCCAACCAGTGACAGCCAAGCGCCTATCCGGGCTCTTCCAACCATCCCAGTTGATGACAGCGTGAATGAGCGAAGTGTTGAAATCATCAACTTCCTTAACTCTAATTTCAAGCGAGCTGAACAATCCAGAAAGGACAGCAGCCAGGAGAAAATCATATCCTATGCTTTGAAGCAGGGAAGCAAGTCACCTATCTTATGGTTGAGCAAGAATCCTGATGATGGTGAATTGTCTTTGCGTTTTACCCGGCCATCATCTCAGTTGAAGAAGAAGCTTGTGCAAGTGGCCAATGGCTATTACCTGGACAAGAATGCCTCTGTCAAGGACTCAATCAAGCTCATTGAGCAGTTGGCCAATGAAAAAATCCAGAAAGGTGACCTCGAATGAAAACTAATCTTGACTTGCCTCGTGAGCCAGAGAATCAATTTGACTTCTTGGTTATGCTGGGCTTTTTGCGGTGGTTTGATGCACCATTCATACTTGGAATCATCACTTCGCCCATAGCAATCTTTGTGATCTACAAAGTGTGGCCAGAATCACTCACAAATGCACTTTTGGGAGGCATTCTTTTCTACTTGATGTGGATGTGTATCCTAATCTTTAGGTGCATGCACTTTGTCATTAAGAGCATTGGAGAAACCAAGAACGTTGGTTTTGAAGCAGCCAGAATGGCTGCTACCTACCTGTCTGGTGGTAAACCATGAAGCTCGACGTCAAAACGGCCCAGGAGTATTTGATTATTCTTGGATACAAAGTATCTAAGTCTAACAAATTTGAAACGTGTTTAAGGTCGTTTCAAATAGACAACGGCATCAATGTCACTGGACTGTTAGACGCTTCAACTTGTCAGCGGCTATACTCAAAAGCTGTTGGAAAAGTCAAGAAAGAACCTGAAACGATGACCCACAACGGTATGGTCGTTATTCCTTATTCTGTTGACGCATTCAAAGTATCAACGGTGTTTCATGCTGTTGTAATAATAACAGACGAAAACAATGACCAAGTGAATCAATGCATAGCCAAACTTGATTCACTTTTGAAAGGCAAAAGTTGGTTTCTTACCATTACACATCCTGGACGTGCGCCAATGTTGAATGCCACGTCGGCCAAGGAGACAAATGTTATAGACTATGGCCAACACTGGTGGTCAGTTGGTGCGAATGAAGCCTTTAGACAGGCGAGGATTAAAAATATCCCAACTACTATGTATCCCATCATGGCTAGAGACATGGTGTGTGATGACTTAGTGAATCGTATTTGGCCATTGATGGAGACCAACAACTACCTCTTCGTGGTTGCTGATTGGTACTGCAATGTCTCTAAGTCTGTCTGTGTCGCTAGAAAGGACAGTGTTCTGTGGGAACAATCACCTATTGGCAGTGTCCTTTTTAACGTGAGTCTTGTTCCTGTTGTGGTGATGAATACCATGCCAGTACTTCAGCACAACGCTGATCACGCAACATGGATGCATTGGACCATGTCAGGAATCAAGGTCAATCCAATAAATTGGACAGCCTGTAATATCACAAGGCCAAGAGTGGAGGAGACTGAGTGGACTCTATTTAGGGCCCAACTTTTCTCTGGGTGGAAAAAGCCCAAAGTATCAGCGCTGATGATCACTGGCAAGAATGCTGAGCGTTACCCACTTGCCAGAGTTTCTCTTGGTTGCTTCTTGGACCAAACGTGGTCCAATAAGGAACTTGTCATCATAAACCATGGCAACGAAAAAGTGTGCAAAACCCCTGATGCTAGAATCAAGGAGGTGTTTGTTACTAAGGGCCAAGGAGTAACACTTGGTGATCTAAGAAACTGGTCGATAGAGAATGCCACAGGCGACTGGTGTATGACGTGGGACGACGATGACTGGCACCACCCCACTCGTATCGAGAATCAGATGGCCAACACACGCGAGAAGCACATATCAACTTTCATCTGGCAAATACGGTGTTCGTTGACTAACAACTGTGCTTTCTATGACAAGATGCCCACAGGCCAACAGATGTCAGTTATCTACGAAAGATCCACACCAGCCCGTTATCTTTCTCTTGAAGTAAGAGAGGACACAAAATTTCTGGAGTGGTTTTCAGACAGAGTTATTTGTGTTGATAACCATGTGGGTAACTGGAATTGTGACCCAGCACAATACGTTCGTTTCTATCATGGTCGAAACATCTGGGACTTTGGCCACATGATGAATGGTTCAGACGGTCTGTATGTGCCTGAGCAAAATAAGATCGATCTGACTCCGTATCACAAAAATCTTCTAAACCAGATTGTCTCAAAATTCAAAGCTGAAGATGGCTTCAGTGTCTCACACACTCACCCAGGTGCTCCTGTTTAATGTTGGTGGCTTCTTGCACATCAGGACTTTGCAATAGGATCCACTCACTGTTGGGTTCAAAAATAATCGCTGATAGTCTTAATCGTGATTTTAAGATTTATTGGCCAAAAAACAGTGAGTTGGACGTTAGCTTTACGGACATATTTGATTCAGATTTAAGCATTATTTCTGATCATGAGTTGTCATACAGGCTACTAGATGCTAGAGTCACCTGTAAAGTCTACAATGCAGGTTTAGTTCCTCCTCACGAATACACCAACATACGAAGAGATGATCCACACGACATCATAGTCATAAAGTCTTGGACTGCTCCAGTATTTTCAGGACAATTTCACACCGAAGATCACAGAGATGCACTTAAGACACTTCTGTCAAGTATTCCATTCAAAAGAGAGATCTTGGCCAAAGCGTCTCCTTCGAAATACTCATCTTACATTGGAATCCATCTCAGATATGGTGACTACAGGCCTGAAGGTGTAAATCACCTTGACTGCTTTAGTGGAGCCTCTGAAGAGGCATTTAAGGCTTTAATGCACAGAATTGTAAGTGCAAGACCCACTACTAGATTCTACATAAGCTGTCCAAATTTACGGATAAAACAATCTCTATCTGAACATTTTCATGCTGATTATCTTGACATAAATCCCTACCGCTCAGTGGATGGTGTTAAAGACGCTGTCATAGACTTGATGAATCTAAGTGGATGTGCGTTTGTTTTTGGTTCGTCATCAAGCCAGTTTAGCCAGTTTGTAGGTCTTTTGTCCAACAAGCCTGTTGGAACAATAGGAGGTCCACCAAGTCGTAGGTTTGAATTTGTAGAAGGACCATTCTCACTTGAGACCAACGAGGACGAAATGCTTAGCTGTGCCCTAAATCGCCTAGATGGATGTATGACCCAGTAGGAATTCGGTCTGAATGCCAGCTTCATTCATAGAATCTGTCATTCTATTTCTTACTAAGGAAAAACCAAGGTATGGACTTGTAAATGGGTAGCGCTTAGACTTTTCTCTCATGGTTAAGCTCGCCACTCTGTCTAACTCTGGCTTTTCAGCCTGTGATATTGTTGAGTTAACCTCCTGATGTTTAAGCACTGGGATTGATGGATTGATGTCCACACAATACTGCTGTATGCCCATGATGCTTTGGTGTCCAGCATAGCGAGCTCTTATGGTATAGTCACAGTGTTCCTCACCAAATCGGCCAAATTGAGGATCAAAATAACCAATACTTTCCACGAGCTTTCTCGTGATTGACATCATCATGCCAGTCATTCTGGAAAGCTTTTTAAGAGCAAATCCCCTATAGATCACAGGAGTGCACTTGTACTGTGTGCTTGTGAAGTCACAGAAACAAAAAAGCTCAATCTGGGTTCCATCATGAGCATCTCTATAAGCTTTGGCTGCATTTCCAACAAACTCAATATCATCATTGCACAGCAGCAAATGATCGGCTGTGGTCTCCTCCATGAACCACTTAAGTGCTCTATTGCTGTTGCCAGCAACACCCAGATTGTCTGTTCCTAGAAATGCTTGAACAGTTCCACCACCAAGAATGTGCTGTGTGGCCATAAGATCTGGTCTTGGTATTTTGGGCAAGGTGGAATTGAGCCAAAAACGAGTGGTGTCCTGCTGTCCACAGTCCTCAAAAATAGCTATGTCTTTGACTTTGTTTTGATTCATGATGCTTTCAAGAATCTTTTGCAAGGCCGGAAGACGATTGTAAGTCAGAATGGCAATAGCAGTCATGTGCTCAAGAACTTGTATCTAGATTGATGTCGAATCAGCCACCTATGGTTGAACCTCTGCCCGTTCAACCATCACAACCTCTTACTATTGAGCTGAGAAGAGAACCGGGCCTAGACTGGTTTGTGCTTAATGTTAGTGATGGCTCATCAGAGGAATTGGATCCAGAAGATGCCCGTAGTTGGTTTAGAATGCGTGGGGCCAATATGGACGCAGTTGAAAAGGCGTTAGACTACTGTTGGAACTTCTATAATGCAACAATTGTAATCAAGAACCCAAAGACGCCCAAGCGCTCACCATTAGAGCCATTGGTGTAATGTCCGAAGATTAGCTTTGAAGTTCAATCATTTTAGCGCTGATAGAGATAAAACGTCTGAGTCATCGTTTACACCCTGGCTTTTAATACGTGGCAAAGCAATACCTTGTTGATTCATGTGATTTCATCATTGATAGACAGAAAGGTCTAGTCAATGAAGATCTCGGTGGTGGCTTTAAGGCCACAAAGGCCATAGGTCGCCTTGGCTTTTGTGACGAAGTCAATGGTAATCGCCGAATCTATACGAGAAAGGTTTGGGAGGCCAACTTCAAGGATGGAAGTCTTCTTCGTAAGCGTTTAGCCGAGAATAAGACTTTCGGTCTTCTTGAGCATCCATCTGATGGTCAGGTGACATTGCTCAGCCCAATCAGCCACATCGTTACATCCGCTCAGCTCAATGAGGACGGATCTATAACGGGTGAACTAGTATTCCTTGACACAGCTGAAGGCCGCAAGATGCAAGCGTTGATTGCGGCTGGCTACAACCCAACAGTCTCAAGCAGAGGCTATGGTAGCCTGGTTAAAAATTCAGAGGGTATTGACATAGTCCAAGAAGACTATATTTGCGAAGGCTGGGACGTTGTAATGACTCCCAGCTTTTCTAATGCCGTAGTTGAGCCAGTCGGTGAATCCAAGATTTCGAAGCGCTCCGTTACTACTGTAACAGAGAGCTCGATTCAGGGAGCCAAAACTCCAGTAGCTAAACAAACACCAAAAAATACCATGGACGCGAATCAAATTCGTCAGTCATTGCAGTCATTCGCGGGCCTGGAAGTCAGCAAGCTGACTCCACAACGGTACGCTGAAGGCATGCGCCAGATGGAAACTCTCCATCAGCATGTTGAGGCTTGGTGCAGTGAGGATACAGCTAATCGTCGTTGGGACGGAACACGTCTCCACGAAGAGATTACAGCCATCCAGAATACCTGGAGCTCGGCTATTGCTGCCCCCACTGCCCAAGTTGAGCGTCTCAGCGTGGAGAAGCAGAAGCTGCTTTCAGTCACCGAGAAGATCGTTCAAACCGGCGTGACCTTGAAGAACAAACTCAAGGAATCGCTTGACGCCAACACTAAGTTGATGGAGGTCAACCAACGTAACCTTGCCCGCGGCCGCGCCTGGAAGCAATTTGCTGAAAGCGTTCAAGCTGACCAGGGTACGCTGAATGAGAAGTATGATGTTGCTACCACTGCGCTGGAGATTCTGGCCAAGCGGTACAAGTCACTTCAGGCCGAGAGCAACGACTCTGTCGTTCGCCTTGGTCGTCGAGTTCTCGAGCTTGAGTTTTCTGATAAGCTCAAGACCGATACTGATTTTGCGGCTAAGTTGAAGGAAGCTAAGACTCCAGAGGCTCTTGCCTCTCTGCGTGAGTCTATCCAGCCAGCTAAGAAGGCTGAAGCTCCTAAGGCTGCCGCGGTTGAAACCCCAGCGGCTTCAACAACCACTGTCCCTGCGACGAATGAGTCTAAGGAGAATGTTGAAACCAAGGCCACTATTACTGAGGCCAAGGTTGAGACTTCAACCCCAGTCACTGAGTCAAAGGACACGGGCAAGCTCGGTACCATTGTGGTTCCGGTTGGCAATCCCCGTAACATTAGTGAGAGTATTGCCATTGCCCGTCGTCTCTCGACTTCGGGTTCACAACAATAACAACAACATCGACAAAATATGGTCATCATTGCACCTAGTGGCCGCCCTGAGCTGGCTACAGAAGGCGGTGGCGTAACACGCTTCACCGAAATCTATGAGTGGGGCAAGCGCCTGGCGGATACTGACGTCGGAGTAGCAGAGGGGTCTGATCGTGGACTCTGGGAAGCTCTCGGATGGAAGCAGTTCGTCTCGCACATGCCGGAGTACAAGCGGCCCATCGCCGCTATCATGCTCGAAAACTGCCGTCGTAAGTTCGGTCGCCTCGATGAGGTTACCCGTACTTCCAACCTCGGCACTTTCGACAAGTGGATCTTCCCAGTCATCTCCAACATGGCTGAGAATGATGTCATCGACCAGCTCGTCGCCCTCCAGCCCATGGCTGGTCCGGTGTCCCAGATCGTCTACCTCGACATCATCACTGGTCGTCGTAAGGGTCAGACTCCTAAGGGTGCTCCGATGTGGCGCGCTCTCGGTGGTGCGGTTGACCGCGATGACGATAGCTCTGAGCTCGTTTCTAACGAGACTGGTGCTCTCGCTGGTGGCGCTGCTACCCTCGAGTGGACTCCGCTCCGTCCTGGCACCGTCCAGCTGACGATCGGCAACGACACAACCACTGATGACGGCAACGGTGCGATTATCGCCACTGGTGCTATCACTGGCGGTACTGTGAACTATGTGAACGGTGCCTTCACTGTCACCGGCGTTTCCTCCACTGCTTCGTACTCGGTTACCTACCAGTTCAACTCGGAAGGTAATCAGTCGATCATGGACTACGAGGTCAAGATCAGCTCCACCCCTGTCACTGCGCAGGTAATGAAGCTGAAGGCCGTGTGGTCCGAGGAAGCTGATCAGAACCTCTCCGCGATGTACAACATCCGCGCTGAGTCGATTCTGCTCAACGCCATCACCAACGCGCTTCAGTATCAGAAGCATCGTCAGGTCATCTTCGACCTGCGTGCCCGTGCTGACGCTGGTTTCGTTACCTGGGATGCTACGCCTCCCTCGAACGTCAACTACCAGACCCACAAGTACTCGTTCATTGATGCTATGGAGACTGCCTCCAACTTCATCTTTGGTTCGACGAACATGGTTGCTGGTAACTGGGCGCTGCTCGGCCTCCAGTCCGCCACCGTTGTTGCCACGCTGCCGCACTTCGTGCCGCGTAACAACCGCGTTGAGATGCAGGGCATCACCTACATCGGTGACCTCGGCAACAAGAAGATCTTCGCTGATCCTCACTATCCGACCAACGAGTTCCTCGTTGGCCACAAGGGTGACCAGTTCCTCCGTACCGGCTACGTCCTAGCTGAGTACCAGAAGCTGTACACCACCCCTGATATCATGCTGCCTGACTTCCTCCATCAACGGGGCTTCGCGACCAGCTTCGCGAAGAAGATGATCAACTCGAAGTTCTACGCTCGCGGTATCGTTCAGAACGCCCCGAGCTCCTTCGGTCCAGTCATCGGCTAAGCTTAGCTGATCAACAAAACCCACCTGGAGAAATCCAGGTGGGTTTTTTCATGCACGAATAACCTTACTTGCCTTGATGGAATAGTCCGTCGTTCCGTCTTTTCTCTTATATTTTACAACTTTACCCAATACGTAGACTTTTCTCCCTCCAATCAGTGGTTCAGCAACTGACCAAGCATTTGTATAGTTCACCCACACATGGTCAGCCAAAGTTGTCTTCTTGCCAAATAGCTTTACTTGACTCAACATCAAACTTTTATTTGATGTTCCGATGAATCCTCGATGACCGATGGTCACCGAGAAAAGGATCTTCTCTTGGCGCCCGCACAGCAGGGCCAACAACCTAGACGTATTTTTCTCAAAAAATTCCCTGAAATTTTTGACATTGTCCAGTTCAACTACTTTAACATCTTTTTCATGCTCAAAGTACTGAAGCAATGTTGTTCCACTCAGATATTTTCTGACAAGAAGATAGTGCTCATAAGCATCTAAGCATTCATCGTACTGATCACAAAGCCAATTGTTCGTAGTAACATCGTCTAGAGAATTTAAGCCACAATCATTTCTGATACAGGGTGGCCAGAATGGACCCCTAATTAGGGCATACATTGTTCCTAAACGACTTGGAGCCGATTCAACCTTTCTGACCCAAATTTCAGGTTTATTTTTTCTACCGACATCCTTAATCGATGTCACCAGGTTATGTCCATATGAGTTATTCATATGGAAGCAGTGTACTCACCTCACCCTAAATTGTAAACATTTTTCATGGAAAGTATCAAGACGAAGGTAAAAGCTAAGAAGCTCGTTGACTTTGAGAGCTTGGACGAGATGGCTCTTCACGCCTGGTTAATCGTCCACGAGCACTGCCGTAAGGAGTTTTATGACAGCTGGAACTCAATTAGCTTGGCGTCTGTGGACGTGATCTCTGAGGAGTTTTTCTTTAGAAACTACCTCTGGTGCGTCTATGTCAGTGGTTTCTCAGCCAAGGCCGTGACAGCCAACTATGACAAACTTCTTGTGGCCCATAACCTGGTCGATGGCCGTGGACGCTTTGTCCCGTCAGAGATTGCCAGTCCTCCGGACAAAGATCAAGTCTTTAAGATCTGGCGAAACCATGCAAAGTTCAACGCTATCTTTAAGACCAGAGCTGAGGTAAGGGAGGGCTGGTCTCCTTTTAGAAAACGCTATCTGGAGGACAGAGATCCGTTGGCCATACAAAACATCGCCTTCATGGGTCCAGCGCTCTCCATGCACCTTGCACGTAATCTGGGAGCTGTCCAATTGGTAAAGCCTGATGTGCACCTTGTTAGGCTGGCCAAGAAGTTTGGATTTGATACGGCCCACAACCTTTGTCTGGGTGCTCGAGATGCCTGTCCTCGCATGGCTGACTGGCCACTTGGCAAAGTAGATTTGCTACTCTGGTACGCTGCTGCGACGATACGTAGTTAGTCTGTGACGACAGCAGCCGCTCAAGCACAAGCACTAGCCAACGGGTTGGCCCAATCAAGTAAGTCGATAGCTGACAGTACAAAAGTTACTAGTCAGTACTTTGACTCTTTTGTCAAGCGCATCAAGGAAGCCGATGCGGTGTTCAACAGTGGTCAGATGTCTAAGACTCTGAAGGCAATCACTGGTGATGCTAGAACCACTGATCAAGCCAGAGTGGCAGTTAGTCGTCTGTCCAACGAATACCGTCAGCTTCAAGCCTCAGTGACAGGTGGGTTGGGCACTGCCATCACCGAGATTGGAAATGCCTTGGCCCAAGCTACAGCCGCTGGTATTCCTCTAGGCATATCTCAAATCAATGACGAGCTTACCCGGCTAAATGAGATTGCTGGACAGTCTGCTTTGTCTGGTGCAGTTTCTCAAGCCTTCAAGCTTAAGACTCTGATCACGTCAGCTCTCACTGACACCAGTGATTCAGCTGGTCAGAAGATCAAGAATATCGCGGCTGGCACCCTTAAAAACTTTGAGTCCTACGAGACAGGCCTCAATGCATTGAGCATTACCATCAGCGCGGATGCTCAAACCATAGCCACTGACATCAAGAAGTTGTCCGACACCATCAGAACCACTCAAGCATCTGATGTTGAGAATCTTCGAGCCATGTTGCTCAATCTTGGCGCTCTTCAAGAGAGCTTCCAAGCTGAGATGGACAAGAGCAAGACTGTTGTCACCCAGTTCACCAGCCAAGCTGATTTGGTTGCGGCAAGTCTGCAACGCATACGAAATGCTGACCCAACAGGAGCACTCACTTCGACAATATCTGCATTTGAGGACTTAGTACAGAGGGCCAGGGATACATCTAAACAACTTCTTACAAATGTTGCTGAAGACAGATTTAAGCAACTGCGTGACATCAGTTTCAGACTTATTGGTGAGATCAAGGACTCGTTGTTTGGCCAGTTGTATGGTCTTGTAAAGACACAGCTTGACGCCTTTCAGAAAGGCTTTGAAACGTTTGCCAGCAACATTGGCACACGCAGTGTTCTCTTCGCTCAAGGTTTGAAAGCTGCCTTTCAAGGTGGTGGCACAGTGGCTACCACTGTTGAAGCCATGGCCACACTCGGCAGACTCAATTTCAAGGCTGGAACGGACGAGTTAACCACATCTGCAGCCATGGCCGTGAAGATGGCTGAGGCTCTTGGAATCAGTGGTGACAATGCTGCACACCTGGTCTTCTACACCAAGCAAGCTGGTGTGGATCTGGTTCAGATGGGTGACACACTGGCCACCATTCGTGAGAACACTCGTCTCACAGCTGATGAGTTTGGCCGATTCACTAAGGACCTGGGCGAAGCCCTGATGATCATGGGCAACATCAGCAACTATGCCCAAGTGATCAAGAGCACACTAAAGATTGATGATGCTCTTCGTCAATTCACTGGCATGTCTGGTGACTACGTCCAGTTTTTCAAGCGCATGGCCACAACGACTGAGGGCATGCAGACAGCCATGGCGTTGGGCATCAATCCTGAGAATCTTGGCAACGACACTGAGCAGAGACGATTCATCGCCAGCATGGGTGCCTATGTGGACCAGCTGACAAAGAATCAGCCAATGCTCCAGCAGATTGCTATACTCGAGGATCTTTCAGTTCAAACTGGTCTGTCTGTGGTGTCACTTCGTAATCTGTCTAAGGCCGCTGCAGAGTTGAACTCTCGTACAGAGGATTCTATATCGTTAGATCAACGATATGCCAACGAAGTAGCAAACCTTGGAAAGTCTGTTTCATCCATATCTGAGAGCCTCCAGAAGCTGCTATCCGCTGGAATGTGGCCATTTGTTGCTGTGCTTTCACAGGTGGCTGGTGGTGTTGCTTGGCTGCTTGAAAAACTCAGAGGTCTTCCGTTGGTGTTTGAGACACTCGCCGTTGTTGGTGGTGTTGTGGCCGTGGGTGCTTTAGGACTACTAATCAACAGCATCAAGCAGTTGGCCATAGTTGCTCCTATTGCCATGGCTGGACTTCGGGCCTTAAATGCTCAACTACTGGCCACTAGCACTGGAGCAGCTGTTTCAGGAGCTATGTCAGCTGCGGGTGCTGGAGCTGGCGCAGCAGGTGCTGCGGCCTCCACAGGCATAGGGGCCATGCTAATGAATTTTCTGGTTAACCCTCTTAAGGTAGTTTTCGTGCCTGTGGCCAAAGCCTTACTAGCCTTAGTCAATCCTCTTACACTAGTTGCTGCTGCACTAACCTTAGCTGCGGGTGGAATCTACAAGCTTGTAACTGGAAGAAATCCTGTATCAGATTTAAGAGACGTAATTTCTCAAGGTAGAGAAAATGATGAAGCCAGAGGCCGTGATGCTGAATCAATCCGAAAGGCCATTTTACGTCGCACATCTGAAGCGCGTGGCGCCTCAATAAGCACTGCTGAAGGATTAACTGACGCTGAAAGGTTGAAGTCAATCACTGTTGAAGGTGCTGGTGGTCGTTCAACAAGTTTTGGCCAGATGCTTGCCACTCGTGAAAAAGACATTGCTGAAATGATGAGTGGAGCGAGTGGCGCTCAAACCATATCTGCCGCTCAAGCCGCTGAGTTCAAGAGTGAGTTGGCTCAACGTGATGTTATCTACCTTAGAAATGCTATTGCAGCTAAGGAAAGCCAGCTTGTCACCGAGAGTCGTCCTCCTTCTAAGAATGAGACTGATCAGTTGGCCTTGCTAACTGAAATGGTTAAGTATCTCGAGAGACAAGTTTCGATCTCACAGAATCAAGCTGATGATGCTCGTAAGCAACAGGACGAACGTGACCTCTACGAGCAGATGCAGCGAATCCAGAGATATGGTGATTACTCCACACAATCTGCTTTTTAAGATATGCCCGCACAATACCCCATAAGCCAGAAACAAGGCTACATCAGTCCTCCGGTCAACACGCAACGACCGTTGGACAGACGTCCATCTGTTCTTGGTCGTCTTGTATCACTGGGCTCTACATACAATGGCGTGGCTGACTACTTGACGAGTAATCGAAGCAACGAGGCTTCATCGTCAACGGTTATCAACTTCCCTTCAATGCCTGAGATTGTGGAGTTGGCCAGAGAAGCTGACTACCGCCAAACTTCAGCTCCATATACTCCTGATGGCATACATCTCTACAAGAAAACCAATCCTCTAAAGATTCCAATCTCTTTTTCACTGCACTACCAGGATCCATTCTGCAGTAAAGGTGGACTGTCTTTGCTGCTAATGTCAGCCAAGCTTCATTCACTTTTGTTGCCAATAAACAACAGCGCTGATCGCTCCAACATATCTGTTACTGTTGGAAACTACTATAACTCTGCGGCTTCTGGCACAACTCATTCTGGTGGAGCTCCAAATCCACCAAAGGATTCATCAGCTGTTGGCACTCCAGCGTCAGTGGGCCAAGATGAATCGATTGCTTTTAATGGCAATGCTGGTCAAGCCACAACTGTGTTTCCTCCAGCTTGTCTATTAGACTTGATATCGGTTGGTGATCGTAATGGAGCCCCTGGAATTCGGTGCTACGGCTATGTCAACAGTGTCAGTGTTAAGCTTAAAGGCCCATGGATGAGAGGTGCTGTGGAATATGGGCCAAATGGAATCAGAAACGTCCCAACATCTGCGGACTTTTCATTCATTTTCGTACATGCTCCAGGCTTCTCAAACTACTTTGGTGGAGCTGCTACATCTCCATTCCAGCTCAGTGGTCTCAGTGCTTTTGCCCAAGACGTGCTAGGAAACCTCTACAACACTGTGCCTTTAACTGAAGGTCAGCCACAACTCAACCGATATGTGGGCATTGGTGAGAATCCTAACAATCTTAATCAGAACACTGTGAGCAACCAAGGCATTTAGACCCACGAGAAGGTCGTGACACCTTCTTTGCTTTTCGTGGCTCTAAGGACATGATCAGCATAGGCTGAGACTTCTGGGTGGTGATCAACCACAAAGATCAAGATTCCTAGTCTATTCGCAGTCTCTTTGAGATATGACAGTATGCACTTGCGAACCTTGGGATCCTGTGAGTTGACCACTTCATCATACCAGCGAAATCCAATACGAGAGGAAACTCGTCCAACCTCAGTGATTGTTTCAGCCACAATCAGGTTAGTCAGGCCACTCTCACCTTTTGAGTTGCCCGTAACTCTGGATGCACCTCGTGAATTCTTCACCTTGATGTTCAGGCAGTTTTTCTCAGCTCCACTGGTCAACTCTTTGGTTGTCTCATAGGAGATGCCCAGGGTGCCACCAGACATCCGGTGTGACAATGCCATGGACACTTGATTCAGTGGGTCCACTGACCTGGAAAGTACCATGTTTGGTATGCCAGAACTGTTGAAGGCCCCAGACCAATATTCCACCACCTTACAGAGCTCCTGATTCTCCTCTAGTTCAGCTGTCACATTGACTAGCTTTTCTTCGTACTCAACAAGGCTGGCTTGTTTGGAATCTAGTATTCCTTGGGCTTTTACAAGATTTGAGTCTGAGGGCCCTTTGTTTAGTAGAGCAATCTGTACCTCTAAGGATTTGCACTCATTGGAGGCTTTAACATCAAGCTTGTCAAGAGTATCCAACTCGTTTGAGAATCCTCTGACCTGGTCTTTTACATTCAGCTGTCGTTGCTTCTTCTGGTGCTCGTCAATCTCCAGCTGTTTGGTATCCTCACGGTCACGGATCTCATCAATCTGGGCTCTTACTTGTTTAAGCTTATCTGAAGCCTGTTGGACTTTGGTTTGGGCTTTCTCAATGTCAGAATCAGATGGTCCTTTGTCCCAAGGTTTTTTGCATGTGGGACATTCTTTGGGCTTCAACTTTAGATTTTTGAGGTCCAGATCAGCTTTGTAGTGTTCATTGCTTGCCTGATTTTCAATCAGTGTCAGTGGCTTCTTTTCTTGAGAAATGTGAGCCTTCTCATTTCTAAGCTTCATCTCTTCAATCTCAAGAGCCTTATTTTGCTCTGCTAGGCTATCCTCAATCTTCTTGATACTGGCTTTGATGTCCTTACGTTTCTTAGCCCTTTCGTCAATCTCAATCTCTAGGCCCTTCAGCTTCTTCGTGGCTTCTTCCAGTTGTTGAGCCATCACAGCCTTTTGGTTCTCGAAGTGTGTCTTCTCTTTGTCTAGCAACTCGCCGGCTTTGATGATACCTTGCTTGGTTGTCTCAATCATCTCAAGCATGGTTTCTTTGGATGACTTTTTAGCAGCCACATCACTCTTAAGTTCATTTAGAGTTTTCTTGGCCTTCTCGTAGTATGATGCCCACGATGGCTGGCCTAGTGCAGCCATCATTAGTTCAACTGCTTGAGTTTGTGAGAGTGAGCTGAAGTCCAAGTTATCTCCATCAATGTAGACAGACCACTTTGCTACTTCTGGAGTGATGCCGAGAGTCTGGCTCAACTCATTTCGAGTAAGGTCCACATGGGATCTTGAAATGACTGTCTCACCTGTCTTAAAACGAAGGCCTTCACCCGTCTTGGACAGGTCTTTGAACTTGTAACCCATCTCAATGACCAGGCCTTTGTCTTGGAAAGACCCCTCAACCATGACCAACGTATTGCCTTTCTCATTCGTGCTATAATGGCCTAGGGAGGAGTATCTACCACGGATCCCACAGACCGCAATGCTTAGGGCTTCGCCCAGACTGGTTTTTCCAGAGCCTATGGATTCAAATTGACTGGACTCATCGACACCTGAGACGAATACCAATCCTTGGTCTGGGAACTCAATCTCTTGGTCACGGATCGTCATCCAATTCTTAAGTTGGATTTTCCGAAGCTTGAACTGTGACATCGTAGTTAGTATGATGTTTTGTAGAACACCATTGATGGAGTCGGTGCCGTATGGGACTGTCTTTTTGACAGCAGGCCAGCACTATATCGATGGAGGAAGCTTCTACTCGCCCATGGACTTAAACAGGTCTCTTGAGGCTTTTGTCGATGATTTGAGCAGTGGAAGTGACGTCCGTATCACTCATTCTTCAAAAGAGCTTGTGGACCAGCTTGTGAAAAAGCATGGCCTAGTCATCGTCCACAAGAGTTCTTCCATGACTAAACCTGCTTCGAAGACTCTGAAGCTAGATGGAACGGATTACGTCTATCAGATCAATGGCGTTGATGGTGATTTCGACTTTAATCAGATACGCTCCTATGTGACGAGAGGGGTGATAAAGTTCGACACAGGGATAAGAGTGCTTGACGCTGAGTACAAGCCGCTATCTGACTATATTCCAGCGTCTAAAATATCGTCCATACGACCGCTCTTCTCCACACTTGTTGAACCACCATCTGAAATAGCAGATGCTAAGCCGTCTGTGGTAATAGTGGCTGCCAATCCAGCCTCTGTGCGGGCCTTAAAAGGTCAGATCGAGAACTATTTTGACATCCAACCTGAAGACACTGTGCTCTATGGTCAAAGTCTCGACCAAGTGGCAGGTGACAGAGGTGTGGTAAAAACCTTCAAAGACATTGAAAAACAGCCTAAAAGAGCATAAGCACGTGGCGAAAGGATGCCTTTGTGAGGCTTTGAGCTTTGCCCAGCTCTTCAACCTCTCAGAGCCAAAAAGAATCGTCAGGTCAAATACTGTAAAAGGCCCACCTCTGGATGTGAAGGCCTTTGATGATGCGCAGTACCACATCT
>Ga0315903_10000864_pt1 | contig 45682 bp, 42 predicted proteins | sample LakEriMetagenome_7_FD_203524 | JGI IMG/M metagenome (GOLD analysis project Ga0315903, IMG submission 203524) | Freshwater fungal communities from buoy surface, Lake Erie, Ohio, United States - Buoy 2 MA119 | ecosystem: Environmental > Aquatic > Freshwater > Lake | place: USA: Lake Erie, Ohio... | reverse complement strand
TCGGCGAAGCGCAGCTGCGAGGGGTTCATGATCGCGTTGTAGGTGTCGACCGGGCTGAAGTGCGCATAGACGGACGTGCCGTCGAGTCCTTCCCACCAGAAGGAATGGTGCGGGAACCTGTTCGTCTCGTTCCAGCTGAGCTTCTGGGTGAAGAACCACGAGCACCCGCCCTCGGCGACGATCTGGGGAAGGGCGGCGGGATAGCCGAAGTCGTCGGGCAGGAAGGCCCCCGTGCACCTCGCTCCGAACCATCCGCTAAACGCCGCCTGACCCTTGACGAGCTGGCGAAGGAGGCTCTCCCCGTCGGGCAGGTTGAGGTCGGTCTCGACCCACATTCCGCCCACGACCTCCCAGCGTCCCTCGTCCACGAACTCGCGCACGCGGGCGAACAGGTCCGGCGCGTCCTCGGCGACCCAGGCGTAGTGCTGAGCCTGGCTGTGGCAGTAGACGAAGTCGGGGTTCTCCTCCAACAGCCCGACGGCGTTGGCGAAGGTGCGCACCGCCTTGCGGCGGGTCTCGCGGATCGGCCACAGCCAGGCGGTGTCGAGGTGGGCGTGACCGGTGGCGACGATGCGGTGCGCCCCCGGACCGTTGCCGGCCGACATCACGGGCCGCAGGGCATCGAGTGCGGCGGCGGCACTCTCCCGCGGCCTGTTCACGTCGAAGGCGGTGCCGCACCTCTCGAGTGCCGCGAAGAGACGCGCCCTCTGCGGGGCGTTCTCGGGGAGGTCCATGGTGAGGTCGATCGCGGCATGGAGGACGAGTTCGAGTTCGGCGAGTCCCGCGTCGTGCCCGGCGAGGCGCGCCGTGCGAAGTCGGTAGATCGGTGCCGCTGGTGCCGTGGCGGGGTCACCCATCGGGGTGGGGCCGTAGCCGAACTCGTGACCGGCGATGATCGGGGTGGCGGCCGCCTCCAGCCAGATCTCGATGGCCTCTCCAGCGGCGCGCCGACCGAGCGGCACGAGGCGGCGGTCCGGTTGCACGGCCTGCACGATGCGGCCGTCGATCCATGCCAGGGCCTCCACCTCGAAGCCGTCACCGCGGCCGATGAAGCCGAGGTCGACGTGGGCGACGAGGTCCTCCTCGGCGAGGGCCGCGGGTACGACGGCCCGCAGTCGGAACCAGCGCGTGTGCCACGGTCGCCCCCACTTCGACCCGAGCGTGAACGGTGCGAGCGGCGAGGAGGTGGCGACGTCGTATCCCGGGGACTCGAACCACTCGTCGGTGGCGTGCACCTCGAAGTCGATCGGTGAGACGAAGACGGCGGGCGCCACGCGCTGTTGGAGCAGGCGCAGGGCCCGCTGCATGGCCGGTGCGGTCACGGGATGTGCCACGTCATCCTCCTCAGGGTTCGACGATGGGGAAGGCGCCGGTGAAGACGTCCAGATTGCCGAAGATGTGCAGCAACGCCGCCGCATCGCCGTCGACGGTGATGCGCCCGCCGGCCATCGCGTCGACGAACGTCGTGTCCTGCACGATGACCGCCAGCAGCACGGATCGCGTCAGAGTTACCGTGGCGTCGGGTGCCGGGTGGGTGCTGTCGGGTGACGCGAAGAGCGTGCGGTTCGAGATGCCCACCGTCCATCGCTCCCCGGTGTCGGTGAAGACCCAGTCGGTGGCGATCGCCACGCCACCCAGGTTCTCCGACATGAGCCTCACCGCGAGTGTGTCGAAGACCTGCTCCACGGTCATCGCCATGAGGAGACCGCGACCGCGAACCGGTGATCCCGTGGCTCGGGGCGGACCCTTGCGCAGCTCCTGGGCACCCATGAGGTAGGCGTTGCGGAAGGTCGAGGACTCCGCCTGGTATCCGAGCTGCTCGAGCACGTCGGCCTGCAGTTCGCGCGCGGCGACCAGGGAGGGATCGGCGAAGACCAGATGGTTGAGGACCTCGGCGGCCCAGCGGTAGTCGCCGTCCTCGAAGGCGCGGCGTCCCGCGGAGAGGAGGGCGTCGGGACCCCCGGCGAGCTCGACCCACCGTCGCCCGGCCTCGACCGGTGGCAGGCGGTGGAGATTCGCCGGGTTCCCGTCGTAATAGGAGAGGTAGCGCTGGTACACCGCCTTCGAGTTGTGCACGAGATCGCCGTAGTAGCCCCGCGTGTGGTCGTGGGCGAGGAACTCCTCGGGCAGGACGAGTTCCTCGGAGATCTCCGTGGGAACGAGACCCTTGTTGGCCAGCCGCATGGTCTGGTCGTGCATCCACTTGTAGAGGTCGCGCTGCAGCGTGAGGAATCCGATGATGTCGTCGTTGCCCCATCTCGGCCAGTTGTGCGAGGTGAAGCAGGTCTCTGTGCGCGCACCGAAGAGCCGGATGGCCTCGTCGATGTACTTCGACCAGGCGAGCGCGTTGCGCACGAGCGCCCCGCGGATGGGCACGAGGTTGTGCATCGTGTGCGAGCAGTTCTCCGCCATGCACAGCCAGCCCCGGTCGGGGAAGAAGAAGTTCATCTCCGCCGGTGCCTCGGTCTCCGGCGTCAATTGGAACTCGATGCGCACCCCGTCGACCTCGAGGACCTGACCCGTGCGCACGATGTCCTCGGTGGGGGCGATGAGACCCGGAGCCCCGACGGGTGTCGAGTTCCCGAGGCCCGAGTCGACGTGTCCGGTGGGGGACGCGGGCAGCAACGGTCCGAACTGGTACGAAGCGCGTCGGTACATCGCCGGACCGGCGATGACGTTCTCCCCGACGGTCTCCTGCAGGAAGCCGACGGGGGCGATGATGCGGCACCTCCCGGCGTCGACGTCCTCCTGTGTCGTCACGCCGAGGATCCCGCCGAAGTGGTCGGCATGCGAATGCGTGTAGATCACCGCGGTGACCGGTCGACTGCCGACGTGCTCCGAGACGAGTCCGAGGGCGGCACGGGCGGTGTTCTCGTTCGTGAGCGGATCGATGACGATCCAGCCCTCTCGCCCCTCGATGAACGTGACGTTCGAGATGTCGTAACCGCGCACCTGCCACACACCGGGTGCCACCTCGAAGAGGCCGTGGTGGGCGTTGAGGCGCGCGTGGCGCCACAGGCTGGGATGCACGGTGTCGGGGGCGGGATCGTCACCGAACAGGAAGTCGTGCTCGCCGATGTCGTGCACCCTGCGACCCTCGGCGTCGGAGATGCGGGTGTCGGCGAGCGCGGCGATGAATCCGCGCCGGACGCGCAGGAAGTCGCCGTCATCGACGGGGGTCGTGGCCGCCGCGTTGCGTGCGCGCGTGTGCCCGGATGCGGGCTTCGGGCCGGTCCCTGTCGTCGTCACGTCGATTTCCTCCCCTCGCCGTCCGCACGACACTAGTGAGGTGCCGGTCGCGGGGTCCCCTGACGGTCGCTCCGGTCTCGCGAACTAGGGTCGACGAAGCGGGGTCCGCACAGCCGGGTCCCGATGCGACGTCAAGGAGGGGCCATGCCCAAGCCGGGAATGCACTCGGGGGTCGAGACCGACGACGCCCTCAATCTCGCCATGTCCGAGAAGGTGATTCCGCTCTTCACTGCGGTGAAGAGGTTCATCGCCGAGGAAGTGGAGCCCGTCACCGACCGCTTCTACGCGCTCGGCGAGGGTCGGGCCGATCGCTGGTCCTACACGCCCGAGCAGCTGGATCTCCTCGAATCCGTGAAGTCCAGGGCCAAGGCGCAGGGTCTGTGGAACTTCTTCCTTCCGAACTCCGAGACGGGCGAGGGCCTGTCGAACCTCGATTACGCCTACATCGCCGTCGAACTCGGGAAGAACCCGCTGGCGTCCGAGTGCCTCAACTGCTCGGCGCCCGACACCGGCAACATGGAGGTTCTCGAGCGGGTCGGCACGAAGGAGCAGAAGGAGAAGTGGCTCGTCCCGCTGCTCAACGGCGAGATCCGATCCGCCTACGCGATGACCGAGCCCGATGTCGCCTCGTCGGACGCCAAGAATCTCCAGTGTCGCGCGGAACTCGACGGCGACGAGTGGGTCATCAACGGCGAGAAGTACTACATCTCGGGTGCCGGGGATCCGCGGTGCAAGGTCATGATCGTCATGGTGCTCACGAGTCCCGACGGGCCCCCGAGCCGCAAGCACTCCCAGATCCTCGTACCCATGGACACCCCCGGGGTCCGCATCGTCGGTGCCATGGAGGTCTTCGGTGAGGACGACGCTCCGCACGGTCACATGCACCTCCGTTTCGACGACGTGCGCGTGCCGAAGGAGAACGTGCTCCTCGGGGAGGGTCGCGGCTTCGAGATCTCCCAGGTGCGTCTCGGTCCGGGCCGAATCCACCATTGCATGCGTTCGATCGGTGCCGCCGAGCGCGCACTCGAGCTGATGATCCGTCGCGGTCTCACTCGTGAGGCCTTCGGCCGGCCGATCGTGCGCCTCGGCAAGAATCCCGAGGTCATCGCCAAGGCGCGCATCGAGATCGAGGCCTGCCGGCTCATGGTGCTGCGGGCCGCCAAGGCCATGGACACGCTGGGCAACGCCGAGGCCCGCGTGTGGGTGAGCGCCATCAAGGCGATGGTCCCCATCCGCACCTGCGCGATCATCGACGAGGCGATCCAGATGCACGGTGGAACCGGGGTCTCGCAGTGGACGCCGCTCGCGCGCATGTATGCGAGCCAGCGCACGCTGCGACTCGCCGACGGCCCCGATGAGGTGCACTGGGGAGTGGTGGCCCGTGCCGAGATCAACCGCTACGAGGGCGAGACGACGCCGACCCGCCCCGTCTCGTACCGGGGCATGTTCGACGGCCCGAGTTGATGGGGACCCGGGAGGAATCGACATGAAGTTCTCCGTCTGGCCGAACTCCGAACGCGCCTGGGACGAGGTGCGCGACCTGGCATCCGCGATCGAACGCGACGGCTGGGACGGCCTCTGGTACGCCGACCACTACATGCCCAACACCGCCGACGACGCGACGGCCAGGGGGGACTTACACGAGTGCGTCGCCGTGCTCTCGGCCCTCGCCGCGGTGACGCGACGCATCCGTCTCGGTTCCCTCGTCACCCCCACCACGATGAACCATCCGGCCCTCATCGCCAATCGGGCCGCGACGATCGACCGCATCAGCAACGGACGCTTCGTGCTCGGCATGGGCGCGGGCTGGCAGGTGAACGAACACCGGGCCTTCGGCATCGACCTGTTCGAGCCGGCGGCGCGGGTCGATCGCTTCGCCGAAGCCATCGAGATCGTGTCCGGGATGCTCTCCGGGGACACCACGACGTTCGCCGGGAGGCACTTCACCGTCACCGACGCTCCGTGCGACCCGAAGCCCGTCCAGGATCCCCTGCCGATCCTCGTGGGCACGGGAAGCCCCCGCATGCTGCGGCTCACCGCACGGTTCGCGTCCGAGTGGAACACGTGGGGCGCCCCCGAGGCGGCCGCCCCGGTGGTGGAACGCCTGCGGGTGGCGTGCGAGAAAGAGGGGCGTGATCCCTCGACGGTGCGCCGGTCCGTGCAGGCGTTGTTCTTCCTCGTCGACGATGACAAGGCGGCGGCCGACCTTCGCGCCGTGGTGCCCGCGGATCGTTCCGTGGTGGGCGGCCCGGCGGCCATCATCGACGCACTAGGTCGCTACCGCGATCTCGGCTTCGACGAGGTGTGCTTCCCCGATTTCACTCTCGGGGGCTCGGTCGCCGAACGCGCCGACGCCTACGCACGCATCACCGCCGAGGTCCTGCCCGCCTTCCGGGGGTGAACGGCGCGCCCTAGTCGGGTGCGGTGATCTCGATGGTGGGCGGCTCGCGCGGGGGGACCGTCGGTCCGTCACCGTCGCCCTCGTCGATGCGCACGGCATCGGCCGGGCGAGACTCGACACGGAGGCCGTCGGCGCCGGATTCGAGCGAGGTGAGGTAGGTCCCGCGGGGCGGCGTCGGCTCGAGCGTGGCCCGACCCGTCGTGCGTCCGTCCCGGTCGCGCGCATCCACCGTGAGGGGAACACCCGCGCCGCCATCGACGAGGAGGGAGTGTCCCGCCGCAAGGTCCGTGCGCGCCAGGCGCGTGCCGTCGGCGATGCTCACCCGGGCCGTGGCATCGTCCGGCGCGGTGACGACGAGGACGTCGCCGTCCATCACGACCGCGGGGTGACCCGTCGTGCCGGTGTCGCGGGAGAGATCACCGGCGACGAGCACCGCGGGTCGGTCGGCGCGCCGCACCGTGAGCACGACGTCCCCCGTGACGGCGCCACCGGTGGCGGACAGGACCGAGATCCGCGCCTCACCGATGTTCGCGGGCAGTTCGACCTCGACGAAGGACTCGCCGCCCTTTCCCGTGCGCACGCTCGCTCCGGGGATTCCCGGCGGTTCCCCGGTGCCCGTCTCGACGGTGCCGGCATCGGTGTCGATGACGAGACGTCCCGCCGCGAGCGGATCGCGCGAGGCGAGTGTGACGACGGTGGTGCCGCTTCCCTTCGCGGATGAGCAGGGCAGGCAGGTGAAAGGACCGCTCCGGGCCGAGATCGGCGTCAACTCGAACGTGCCCGCGCCGCCCGTCCATTCGCGCCACGAACCGTCGGCGTTGCGCGCCGCCCGCGGATACGACCAGGTCCCGTCGCGGGCAACGAGCACCTCGCGTCGCTCACCCGGGGCGTTGTTGTCGGCGACGTGGACGACGAAGACGTCGTCGCGACGGGTGACGGCGAAGGGCACGACCGCATGTCCCGCTCCCTCGGCGTAGAGCCCGAGCGTCATCCCCGCGTCGTCGGCGAGTCCGCGCACGAGTTCCTCCACGAGCACGAGCGGTGGTTTGGCGCGCGATGCCGCGGCACGTGAGGCCACCTCCGGAGTGAACTGGGTGGCCCACCAGTAGACGAGCCCCGATTGCAGGACCGGGTCTTCGGCCTCGAGATCCACCGCGTCGACCGCGTCCTCTCCCCAGACCACGGGCTGTTCGAGACCAAGGTGGAAGCGCACGGACATCGCCGCCATCCCCTCGCATCGTCCGCCGGAGAGGGCGTTGTTCCATTCCTCCAGCATCTGCACCGCCGCCGGCCGGGGGGTGCAGGTTCCCGGGGAGACGTCGCTGCAGACGGCGTCACTGCCGAAGAGATCGACGAGCGTCTGCACCGTCACGTTGCCGTCCGCACCGGTCGAGCGTCCCCAGTTGGTGAACGAGAAGTCGTCGCGGTTGAGGCGGAAGCCGTTGTCGATGCACAGCGTCCCGCCGCCGAGACCCGGGGTCCCGGGCCCGTCGCACCAGGCGTCGAGACGCGCGAGGATCCCTGCGGGGACGAGGGCGTCGCCGACGTCGTCCGCGGGTGAGCATCCGACGAGTGCCGCGACGCAGACGAGCAGCACACCCGTCCGGCGCGATCCGACCCGTCCCCCACGGCGTGAAGCCACCGGGAGAGCGTAGGCACGCGCCCGTTGTGCGAGCATGGTCACCCGGCGAAAGGACGTCCATGACCACCGAGAGGCCGCCCCTCGACCTCGTCCGCATCGCCCTCGTCGGCGTGGGGGCGGGTCTGCTGTCGGGGATGTTCGGCGTGGGCGGGGGCATCCTCGTGGTGCCCGGTCTCGTGTTCCTGGCGGGGATGGAGCAGCGCATGGCCCACGGGACGTCACTCGCCGCCGTGCTGCCGATCTCGGTGTCCTCGCTGTTCACCTACTGGGCGCAGTCGAACGTGGACTGGCCCGTCGCCCTCTGGCTGTCGATCGGCGCCGTTGTCGGCGCGGTCCTCGGGACCCGACTCCTCCACGTGGTGTCCCATCGGGCACTGGCACTGGGGTTCTCCGCCCTGCTCGTGGTCACAGCGGTGCGGTTGTTCTCCCAATCGAGCGGCGGCGGTCGCACGACACTCACCGTCGTCTCGGCGATCGTGCTCGTCGCCATCGGCCTCGCAACCGGCACCCTCGCCGGCCTGCTCGGGGTGGGTGGGGGAGTGGTGATGGTGCCGGCGATGATGCTGGCCCTGTCGCTCCCCCCGTCCCTCGCCAAGGGCACGTCGGTGGCCGTCATCATCCCCACCTCGATCATGGGAACCCTGCGCAACCGGCGCAACAACAACACCGACCTGCGGGCGGCGGCCGTCGTGGGTCTCGGGGGCGTCGGTTTCGCGGTGGTGGGTGGCTGGCTGTCGACCGTGATGTCGGACCGCACCTCGAACGTGCTCTTCGCCGCACTGCTCGTGACGGTGGCCGCGCGCCTGCTGTGGCAGGTGCGGTCGGAGTCCCCGACGGGGTCCGCCGAGGTGTAGAACTCGGCCATGGAAAACGGACGTCTCGCGGGCAAGGTCGCCCTCATCACCGGGGCCGCGCGCGGCATGGGCGCGGCCGAGGCACGACTCTTCGTCGACGAGGGAGCCCGTGTCGTCATCACCGACGTGCTCGAGGAACAGGGTCGTGCCACCGCGGAGTCGATCTCGGCGGACGGATCGCGGTGCATCTTCGTGCGGCACGATGTGACGAGCGAGGAAGATTGGGCCGCCGCGACCGACGCGGCCATCGCCACGTTCGGTCGGATCGACGTGTTGGTGAACAACGCGGGCATCTTCGAGCAGGGATCGATCATGGACACGACGCTCGAGTCCTACATGCGCACGATCGGGATCAACCAGGTCGGTGTCTTCCTCGGCATGAAGGCGGTGGCCGGACACATGGTGCAGCGCGGATCGGGGAGCATCATCAACATCTCCTCGGTCGCGGGCATGAGCGGCACACCGGGTTTCCTCGCTTACGGTGCCTCGAAGTGGGCGGTGCGGGGGATGACGAGGGGCGTGGCCAAGGAACTCGCCGCCACCGGCGTGCGCGTGAACTCGATCCATCCCGGCATCATCGACACCCCGATGCTGCGCACGTTCTCCGAAGCCGGCGAGGGCGTGCGCGAGGCGGTGCGCACGCGCATCCCGGTCGGGCGCGAGGCCGAGCCCGAGGAGGTGGCGCGACTGGCGCTGTATCTGGCCGGTGACGAGAGCTCGTACTCGACGGGCTCCGAGTTCGTCGTCGACGGCGGTTGGTTGGCCTGACTCAGTCGACCGGCGCGGCGGCGGCGACCGCCGGTGCGCCGCGCAGACCCCAACTGGTGCGGGCGAGCCAGACCCCGGTCCACACGAGCACGACCATCACTCCCGCCGTGACGAGGAAGGTGGGGGTCCGACCGAAGGCCTCGTAGGAGGCTCCGGCCGCGACCGCCGTCAAACCGCCGGTGAGCGTCTGCACCCCGCCCATGAGACCCTGGGCCGAGGCGAGGCGGTGCGGTGGTGCGGTCATGGCCACGGCGGCAGAACCGCCCGTGACGGTCATGCCGTCGACGATGCCGTGGAGCAGGCCGAACCCGAGCATGACGAGGGGGAACGGCAGCACGCCGTAGAGGACCATGAAGACGGCGCCGAGTGTGAGCCCGGCACTCGCGGCTCGGAACGGCCCGATGCGTTGGGTGAATCGCCCGCCCGTGGGGCCGAGCACGATGAGGGGCAGGGCGAAGAACGTGACCCCGAGGCTCCCCGCCCATGACGGCGCATCGAGGTCGGCCATCACGAGCGTCCACAGCGAATCGAACGTCCCGATCATGACGAACAGCGACACGCCCATCACCACGGCACCGAGGATCGCGCGGACCCCGAGCAGGTCGAAGGCCAGGCGCTGGGGAGGGGCGTGTCCCCGGTCGACCTCGACGATGTCGATCCGCGCCACGGCCACGGTGAGCGCGCCCACCAGGGCAGCGATGATGATGAAGGGCGCCCCGATGCCGAGCCACCCCACGGTGACAGCCGAGAGCACGGGGCCGAGGGCGAAACCGGCCACGTCGGCCGAGAGCACGCGACCGAGGTTCGACCCCATGTTGTCGGGATCGGACAGGATGATGATCCGTCTCGCGGCGGGATAGATGATGCCTCCGCCGAGGCCGAGGACGATGCGACCGGCGAGAAGCGTGGCGAAGGAGTCACCGACGGCCATGAGGACGTTGCCCACGACCTCGAGCACCATGCCCCCGAGGATCATCGCCCGCGCCAGGCCGCGGTCGGCCCACGAGGAGATGAACACCTGGGCGAAGAACGACATGAAGAAGCCGCTGCTCACGATGATGCCGAGCCCGGCCTCGTTGATGCCGAACACGTCGCGGAAGTCGTCGAGGACGGTGAACATCGTCCCGTAGGCCATCGCCCCGAGGGCCGTGACGCACTGGAGGAGGACGACGGTGCGCCGGTTCACCCGGGTTCCCCGAGCGAGGCGCGCAGATGGACCTCGAGGCGGTCCCAACTCTGGCGCAGTCCCGGGTGCAGGTCGTACTCGCGCACCCGGTCGATCTCCACCCAATGGAGGTCCTCGGATTCGGCGTTGGCCTCGAAGGCTCCGATGTCGACGTCGGTGTGGGCAATGACCGTGTCGTAGTGCCAGTTGCCGTGGTCGTCCCCGAAGACGTGCTTCACCTCGAGGAACGACGGGTCGATGCCGGCCTCCTCGAGCGCCTCACGCGTCGCGGCGGTGACGGAATCCTCGTGGGAGTCCTTGGCTCCGCCGGGCAGGGCCCATGTGCCGCCGCCGTGCACCCATGCGGCGCGCAACTGCAGGAGGACGCGCGCCGGCTCGAGATCGGTGCGCACGAGCAGGAGCCCGGCGGCACCGTGAACCCCCCAGTGCCGGGCCTCGCAGCGGCTGCACAGCACCCAGCCGTCTCCGTCCCTGAACGCCATAGGGAGAGATGTTCGCACACCGACGTGCTTCCCCGCCCGTGGGGCGGGACCCGCCCCGTCGGTACCATGCGTGCATGGCCTTCGAGCGACCCGCACCCGACCTGAGAAAACTCCTCGCCGCGTGGGAGTCGTGGGAGAAGGGAGAGGAGAACCCCGGAAAGGTTCTCGCCAATCTCAAGACGGCCGGCTTGGCCGAGGTCCTCGCGGAACTGTCCGAGTCGGGCTGGACCCCCGCGGTCAAGTGACCGTGGCCAGGTGACCGCGACCAGGTGATCGTGGTTCGGTGACTGCGGTTCGGTGAGAGTGCGCGCGAGCGGCGCTCCGCACATCCCGCGCCCGGAGACGTGGCGACCGGGTGGATCGGCACCCTGGTCGGGTCGTGACCACTCGGTGCTCGACGACATCGAGTCGGTGGTCGGTGTACTGCCGAAGGATGCGTCCGCCTCCGCCGCGTGGGGGGCACCCGGGACCACCCGTGCCGCGGTGCTCGTTCCCCTCCTCGAGGTCGGTGGTCGCGTCGGGGTGGTGCTCACCCGCCGGGCCGGTCATCTGCGCCGGCACGCCGGCGAGGTGTCCTTCCCCGGTGGACGCATGGAACCCGGCGAGTCCCCGTGGGACACCGCCCTGCGCGAGGCGCACGAAGAGATCGCGCTCGATCCCACGCTCGTGTCGCCCGTGGGTCGGCTCGACCCGGTGACCACCCGGGTGTCGGGCAACCTCATTCACCCCGTGGTCGGACGCGTCACGGGCGTCCCGCAGTTGGTGGCCCACCCCGGCGAGGTGGCCCGCATCTTCACCGTGACCCTCGCCGATCTCGTCCGCGAGGGCACGCATTGGTGCGAGGAGTGGACCACGCCGGCGGGCGAGGTGTCCGTCCATTTCTTCTCCGTCGCCGGAGAGACGGTGTGGGGAGCGACCGCTCGCATGCTGCACGCCCTCATCGGGGCGGTGGTGGCGCCGGATCAGGGACCGGCGTAGATCCGCACGGCGCGATAGTAGGTCTCGGCCCACAACATGCAGCGCACGCGCAGCGTCGCGCGCCGGGGGAGACAATCCGCGCGCATGTCGGTACGGAAGACCGCGTCCACGCGGGCGCGCAGGTCGGACGTCCACGTCCCGCCCCCGTCCATGCGCGAGAGGTTCCGGTAGGCGAAATCGTGCCGCCGACAGGCGCGCGAGAAGTCGAAGCTGCGACCCGAGCTCTCGATGACCGGTGCCGAGCACAGGTCGGTGCGCCAGTCGAGACGCCGGTCGCGGGAAGGGGAGGTGGCGGTGCGGACGAAGTCGGCGAGGGGCGTGTCGAAGACGAGTTCGTGCACCACGACGGCGACGGGTCTCGGGGCCGACGAGGCCGGCAACGGAGCAGACGAGACGAGGGTCGCCGTGAGTCCTCCGGCGACGACGAGGAAGCGTGCGAGCCTCATGGTGCCCTGCCTTTCCCGGTGATGGATGCGTTGCCCGGCGGTGTGTGCCCCCGCGCCGCGCCTCAGGCGGGTTCGCCGAGGCGTCGGAGCAGGAGGGCCATCTCCACCGCACCGATCGCGGCCTCGTCACCCTTGTTGTCGACGCCGTCGCCGCAGCGTTCGAGGGCCTGGGCCTCGTCGTCGACGGTGAGCACCCCGAACATCACCGGGATCCCGGTCTCCATCTGGGCGTCCTGGATGCCGCGTGCGGCCTCGGAACACACGTAGTCGAAATGGGGGGTGTCACCCCTGATCACCGCGCCCAGACACACGACGGCGTCGACCTTGCCGCTGCGCGCCAGCGCCCGTGCCGCGACCGGGAGCTCGAACGCGCCGGGCACCCATTCGACGAGCACGTGGGATTCCGACACGCCGCTGCGCGCGAGGCCTCGTCGGGCCCCGTCCACGAGACGACCGGTGACGTGGTCGTTGAATCTCGCGGCCAGCACGCCGATGCGCAGCGACGATCCGTCTCCACCCGTGTCCCGGGTGGTTCCTCCCGCACGCGTCACGATTCCGCTCCCTTCGTCCCGGTCTCACCGAAGAGATGACCCATCCGGTCACGCTTCGTGCGGAGGTAGGCCTCGTTCTCCGGCGTGGGCACCGTCGTGAGGGGGATCCTCTCCACCACGCTGAGCCCGTAGCCCTCCAGGCCACCGTACTTGGCGGGATTGTTGGTCATGAGGCGCAGGCGGTTCACGCCGAGGTCGGCCAGGATCTGGGCGCCGATGCCGTACTCGCGGCTGTCCACCGGAAGACCGAGTTCGATGTTGGCGTCCACGGTGTCGAAGCCCTGGTCCTGCAGCGAGTACGCCCGGATCTTGTGCCCGATGCCGATGCCGCGGCCCTCGTGGCCCCGCAGGTACACGATGACGCCGCTGCCCTCCCGCTCGACGAGGTCCATCGCCTTGGCCAGTTGGGGTCCGCAATCGCAGCGTCGCGAACCGAAGACGTCACCGGTGAGGCACTCGCTGTGGACGCGCACGAGCACGGGCTCTTCCCCGGCCGGATCGCCCTTGACGAAGGCCAGGTGCTCGACCGAGTCCATCGTGCTGCGGTAGGCGATGCACGTGAAGGGGCCGTACTCGGTAGGAACGACGGCCTCGCCCACTCGCTCGACGAGGCGCTCGTGGCGTCGGCGCCATTTGATGAGCTCGGCGATCGAGGACAGCAGGAGCCCGTGCTCGGCGCAGAAACGCCGCAGGTCGGGCAGGCGCATCATCGTGCCGTCGTCGTTCTGGATCTCGCAGATCACCCCGGCGGGTTGGCACCCCGCGAGTCGGGCCAGGTCCACGGCGGCCTCGGTGTGACCGGCCCGCTTGAGCACGCCCCCGGGGCGGGCCCGCAACGGGAAGATGTGACCCGGCCGCGCGAAGTCGGTGAAACCCGCCGTCGGGTCGGCGAGGGCGCGCAGGGTCGCGGCCCGGTCGGCGGCGCTGATTCCCGTCGAGGTCCCCTCGATGAGATCGACGGTGTCGGTGAATGCGGTGCGTTGGCTCTCCGTGTTCTGTTCCACCATGAGGGGCAGGCGCAGGTCGTCGCACCGGTCGTCGGTGAGTGGGGCGCACACCACGCCGCTCGTGTGGCGGATGATGAACGCCAGCTTCTCGGGCGTCGCGTGCTCGGCCGCCATGATGAGGTCGCCTTCGTTCTCCCGGTCCTCGTCGTCGACCATGACGACCATCTCGCCGCGGCCCACGGCCGCGATCACCGCCTCGATGGGGTCGAAGGGTCTGTCGTTCATGCTGCATTCTCCTTGGGAGGTTCGAGGACGATCTCGATGTCGTCACCGAGTGCGGAGACGGCGGCGAGGACGAAACGGTGCGGTTCGGGGACACCCGGCGGGAAGATGCCGGGGGCGTCGGTGTCCCCGGACACGAACGGCGCGATGTGGAACACCCACCGGTCGACGGCGCCCTCCGCGGCGAAGCGCGCCACGGTGGTGGGCCCGCCCTCCACCATCAGCTGCACGACTCCTCGGGCGCCGAGATCGTCGAGCAGGTCCCCGATGGCGCCGTCCCAACGCGTGCAGGGCTGCACCCGCGCGGAGGGGGGCACCTCGCGACGCGAGAGCACGATGCGCTCGGGGGACGGACCCTCGGCGTGGCGCACGGTGAGGAGGGGATCGTCGACGAGCACGGTTCCCGCGCCGACGCAGATGGCGTCGCTCTCCGCGCGCAGGCGGTGCACCCGGGACCGCGCATCGTCACCGGTGATGCGCCCCGGACCATGGGGGAGATGGGTGCGTCCGTCGAGCGTGGTCGCCATCTTCACGAGCACCCACGGCCGTCCGGTGCGGCGATGGTGGAGATAGGGGGCGAGCTGTGCGGAGACCTCGGTGGCGAGCACTCCGGCGGTCACCGTGAGGCCGGCCTCGCGCAGACGTCGACCGCCACGGCCGTCGACCGACGGGTCGGGATCGTCGACGGCGTAGACCACCTCGGCGACACCCGCAGCGACGATGGCCTCGGTGCACGGACCGGTGCGTCCGGTGTGCGCACAGGGTTCGAGGGTGCAGGTGAGAACGGACCCGCGCGTGTCGGCGCCGGCCGCCCGTGCGGCGGCGATGGCCGCCACCTCGGCGTGGGATCCGCCCGGGGCTGCGGTGGAGCCGACGTGCACGGACCCGTCGGTGCACTCGAGGACGGCCCCCACCCAGGGGTTGGGGCGCGAACGGAGACGCGCCTCGTCGCCGGCCGCAATCGCGCGTCGCATCACCGCCTCGCGGGTGCGCGCGTCGTGGCGCATCGGCGCCCCGTCGTGTCTCATGTTGTCGTCCTTGCTCCCATCCGGACTGTGACCGTCGGCTCCGGAATTCCACCGGATCGGCCCCCGCACGAGTGCGGGGGTTCGCGGGCTGTGACCGCCGGTTGGGAGTTTCACCCGACCCTGCAAGTTGTCGTTGCCGAGGCTACGACCGGCCGCGCGGTGCCGCCAACCCGTGCGCATCCCGGCCGGGAAGCCCCTCGTCAGGAACGCGCCGCGACCCGCGATGCACGGGAGAAGTGGGCCAGCACCGCCACGCCGGCGAGCACGGCGACGGCACCTGCGACCTTCGGGGCATTGACGGTCTCGCCGAGTGCGGCGACCCCCACGACGATCGACACGACGGGTTCGATGGTGGAGAGCACCGCGGCTTCGCCGGCGTCCATGCGTGCCACCCCGGCGAAGAAGAAACCCATGGCGATGATCGTGGAGACCACGGCCGCACCGACCGCGGCGGCCCATCCCGTGGCGTCCTGGGGGAGCGCGGAGCGATGCAACGGCCACATGACGATGTGGGCCATCGATGCCCCCACCATGACGACCGTGAGCGAGGTGAGGGCCCCGGCGCGATGGGTGATGCGACTGCTCGCGAGGATGTAGCCCGTGTACCAGCCGGCAGCCGCCAGCATGGCGGCGACACCGATCCACGACCCGGACTTCACCTGGCCGGCGGTGAGGGCGGCACCGATGACGACGACGGCGAGACAGGTGGCCATGCGACCGGATGGTCGTCGTCCGAAGATCGCCCACCCGGCGAGCACCACCATGACGGGGTACGTGTAGAAGATGACGGTGCCCAGGCTGACGTCGAGTCGCTCCACTCCGTAGAAGTAGAAGCTCGACTGGATGGCGTAGCCGACCGAACCGAGGGCGAGGAGCCGCAGGAGGAGTCCCCGCTCGGGCCACGCCTCGCCACGATGCACGAGGAGTCGCAGGGCCACGAGGCAGACCGCGGCCGTGGTGAAGCGCGCGGTGAGCATGCCGAGGGGATCGGCGCCGTGGTCGTAGGCGGTCCGGGCGAACCAGGGGAGGAGGCCGAACGAGGCCCCGCTGACGAGGACGAAGACGATGCCCGCCGACGACCTCTCGTTCACGCGCGGTCGCGCCCCGGGTCGTCGCCGGAGAGCGATGCGTTCATCGCCCGGTCGCGGCGCACCACGTTGCGCACGAGAACGGTGCCGATCGTGCCGAGCCCCGCCATCAGCACGCCGAACACCGCGTACTGCAGGGCACCGCCCCGGTCGCCGGCCTGCTGGGGGGCCTTGCCGCACCCGGGACGGGGCAGGAAACCGATGCACTCGGAGGGTTCGTTCTCCAGGTCGTACACGAAGGTGGAGTCGGGCGAGGTATCGCTCGGAACCGTCGTGCCATCGTCGGCGGCGGCGAGTCCCGCCCACGCGGCCACCACGAGCACGGTGGCGCCGAGGGCGGGCGGGAGGCGGCGGGGCATTCGTCCATCGTCACACGGCAACTAGGGTCGGACAAATCATGGTCGCCGTTCCGGGAGCCCCCCGTGCCCACGACACGGTCCTGGTCGTGGACTTCGGCGCGCAGTACGCCCAGCTCATCGCTCGTCGCGTGCGCGAGGCGCAGGTGTACTCCGAGATCGTGCCCCATCGCATCACCGCCGACGAGGTGCGCTCCAGGGCGCCGCGGGCGATCATCCTCTCCGGAGGCCCCAAGAGCGTCCATGTCGAGGGCGCCCCGTTGCTCGACCCGGACATCTACGCGCTCGGCATCCCCATCCTCGGGATCTGCTACGGGGCACAGCTGCTCGCCCGGCAATTGGGGGGAACGGTGGCCCGCGGTGGTCGCGGCGAGTACGGCCGCTGCCGGTTGACCCTCGACACCACGGCCGTCGGCACGTTGTTCGACGCCGACGTACCTGCCTCGTTCGACGTGTGGATGAGCCACTTCGATTTCGTGTCCGAGCCGCCCGCGGGGTTCGTCACCACCGCCTCCACCCCCGATGCGCCCCACGCCGTCATCGAGAACGCGGAGCGACGCATCATGGGTGTGCAGCACCACCCCGAGGTCGCGCACTCCGACCATGGTCAGCGCCTCCTCGAGAGGTTCCTGCGCGAAGTGGCGGGATGCACCGGCGACTGGACGATGAGCTCCATCGTCGAGGACCAGATCGCCGCCATCCGCGCCCAGGTGGGAACGGAACGGGCGATCTGCGGCCTGTCGGGGGGCGTGGATTCCTCGGTCGCCGCCGCCCTCGTGCACCGGGCCATCGGCAGTCAGTTGACGTGTGTGTACGTCGACACCGGGCTCATGCGCCGCGGCGAGAGCGCCCAGGTGGTGGAGACGTTCCGGCGCAACATGGGGATCGAGCTCATCCACGTGGACGCCGGCGATCGCTTCTTCGAGAAGCTGGCCGGCATCACCGAGCCCGAGGCGAAGCGGAAGGCCATCGGCGAGTTGTTCGTGCGCATCTTCGAGGAGCACACCGGGGGCATCTCCGACGCCAAGTTCCTCGTGCAGGGGACGCTGTACCCCGACATCGTCGAGAGCGGGGGACAGGACGGCACGTCGGCCGTGATCAAGAGTCACCACAACGTGGGGGGCCTGCCCGAGGACATGACGCTCGAGTTGTGCGAGCCACTGCGGGCCCTCTTCAAGGACGAGGTGCGCCGGGTCGGCACCGAACTGGGTCTGCCCGACGAGGTCGTCTGGCGCCAACCGTTCCCGGGCCCGGGACTGGGCGTGCGCATCATCGGTGAGGTCACCCCCGACAAGGTGGCGACCCTGCAGCACGCCGACGAGATCGTGCGCCATGAGGTCCGCGACGCGGGGCTCGAGCGCGAGATCTGGCAGGCCTTCGCCGTGCTCGCCGACATCCGCAGCGTGGGTGTGATGGGGGACGAGCGCACCTACGGACGCCCCATCATCGTGCGGGCGGTGACGAGCGACGACGCCATGACGGCCGACTGGGCACGCCTGCCCTGGGACCTACTCGAGCGCATCTCGAACCGGATCGTCAACGAGGTGCCGGGCATCAACCGGGTGGTCTATGACGTCACCTCGAAGCCTCCCGGCACCATCGAATGGGAGTGAAACGCCCCGAATAGGCGGCTTTTCCCGCCCGACGGCGTCCGGCCGGGCCTCCTCGTTAGCCTTGCGGGGTCATGGAAACGGCCCCGCTCTCCCCCCGCCGCTTCCGTCCGGCCCTCTTCGCGCTCGTCGCGGGCCTGGCGGTGGTGCCCCTCGTGGTGCCGGGACATGCTGCCGCCCAGAGCGTCGAGGACATCCAGCGCCAGGCCACCCGTCTCGCCGACGAGCTCGACCGCCTCGAGGAGCAGATGGCCATCCTGGACGAGGACCACATCGAGGCCATGAACCTCCAGGAGGAGCTGTCGGCCGAGATCGCCTCGGTGGAGACCGAGGTCGCCGAAGCCGAGGCCGAGCTCTCGGCCATGCGCGGGACCCTCTACTCGGCCGCCGTCAACCAGTTCATGCACGGCGGACGCAACTCGACCCTGACGAACCTGCTGGCCTCCGTGGGCGGCGTGCAGGACGCCCTCACCCGCAGCGAGATGATCGCCATCGCCCTCAACCAGGGGTCGCTCACCACCGACTCGCTCGACGCCTCGGCGACCGAGCTCGAGAAGAAGAAGAGCAAGTTGGAGAAGCAGCGCCGTGACGCCGAGTCGGCGGCGGCCTACGTGGTCGAGCGCCAGGGCAACGCCGAGGCGCTGTACGACAAGTACCAGAGCCTCCTCAACTCGGTGGAGGGCGACCTGCAGGCGGCCCTGCGCGCCGAGCGCGAGCGCCGCGGTCGCAGCTACTCCCCGCCCACCCGCGAGGACAGCAACAAGTACAAGAACATTCCCGGCGTGTCCGCCAAGGCCGCGCTCGCGGTGCGCCGCGGTCTGCAACTTCAGGGCGTCCCCTACAGCAAGCGCCGCCCCATCAACCCGAGCTACGGCCTCGATTGCTCCGGTTTCACCTACACCGCGTGGAAAGCCGCAGGGGTGACGCTCCCGCAGAGTTCGCGCGCCCAGTACGCCGCATTGCCGAAGGTCCCCAAGTCCCAGGCCAAGGCCGGCGACCTGATCTTCTACCACTCGCCGATCGGTCACGTGAGCCTCTACATCGGCGGCGGCCGCGAGGTGCACTCGCCCCAGCGCGGTGACGTCGTGCGGGTGCGCCCGGTGGATTGGAGCCGCGTCGTGGGCGTGGCCCGTCCCGGCTGACCGCGTCGCAGCATCCGCGAACTACCGTTCCCCCCATGGAGGGGGTCCCGCGCGGCATCGACCCGGAGCGCGTCGGCGCATGGATCGACGCGAACGTGGAGGGAGCCCGTGGTCCCTACCGCTACGAGCTCATCGCCGGTGGACGCAGCAACCTCACCTTCACCGTGACCGATTCGGCCGGGCGCAGGATGGTGCTGAGACGTCCACCGCTGGGGCACGTGCTCGCGTCCGCCCACGACATGGCGCGCGAGCACCGCATCATCTCGGCCGTCGGGCGCACCTCGGTGCCGGTGCCCGCGACCCTGGCGCTGTGCACCGATGATTCCGTGAACGGTGCGCCGTTCTACGTCATGGAATGGGTGGAGGGCACGGTTCTCGACTCGCCGGAGAAGGGCGAACTGCTCCCCGAGCACCTGCGTGCCACCGCGGCCAACGACCTGGTCGACGTTCTCGCCGACCTGCATGCCGCCGACATCGACGCGATCGGCCTCGGTGATCTGGCCCGCCGCGAGGGCTACGTCGAGCGACAGGTGCGGCGCTGGAGCGGGCAGTGGGAGGCCTCGAAGACGCGCGAGCTGCCGGCCATCGAGGAGGTGGCACGACGCCTCGCCGCCGGGATCCCGCCCCAGCAGGGCACCGTCATCGCCCACGGCGACTACCGCTTCGGCAACTGCCTCACCGACACCGCGACCGGTCGCATCGCCGCGGTTCTCGATTGGGAGTTGTGCACGCTCGGAGATCCCCTCGCCGACCTCGGGTACGTGGGCATCTACTGGACCGACCCCGGCATGCCGAACCGTCGCGGCACCGATCCCTCGGGCATCGCCGGGTTCCCCCCGTTCGCCGACCTCGTCGAGCGCTACGCCCTGCGCACGGGACGGGACGTCTCCCGCATCGGTTACTACATGGCCTTCGCCAGCTTCCGTCTCGCCGTCATCTCCGAGGGCGTCTACGCCCGTTACATCGCGGGCGCCATGGGTTCCCAGGACGTGGACGTGTCGACGTTCAAGACCGGCACGGAGATGCTCGCCGAATCGGCCCTGGTCGCACTTGCCGGCGACCTCTGACACACTTCATCGGGGTCGCCTCAGCGACCGACCGAGGGGGAGACATCGTGGTCATGACACTTGAAGGATGGACGAGGACGACGTTCTCGGCGGACGGCCGCACCCGGCCCGTGCACCGACGCGGGAGCGGTCCCGGCGTGGTCGTGGTCCACGAGATCCCCGGTATCACCCCGGAGGTCGAGCGTTTCGCCCGCGACATCGTGGACGCCGGTTTCACCGTCGCCATGCCGGAATTGATCGGCACCGCCGGACGCGCGCCGTCTGGTCGCTACATCGCCTCCTCGTTCGCCCGTACGTGCATCTCGCGGGACTTCACGACGTGGGCGACCGGACGCACCTCGCCGGTGGTGTCGTGGTTGCGTGCGCTGGCCACGGATCTGCACGCCGACTGCGGCGGCCGGGGTGTCGGGGCGGTGGGAATGTGCTTCAGCGGCGGCTTCGCGCTCGGCATGATGGTCGACGGCGTCACGATCGCTCCGGTGCTCTCGCAGCCCTCCCTTCCCTTCGCCCTGGGCGCCCGGCGGTCGGCCGACCTCGGGTTGTCCCCCGAGGACTCCGCCGAGGTCGCGCGCCGCGCCGCCGACGGGTGCGAGGTGCTGGGGCTGCGTTTCACCGGCGACAAGCTGGTTGGTGACCGCTTCGCCGCGCTCCGCGCGCTCATCGGTGACGCCTTCGTCGCGGTGGAGCTCCCGTCGTCCTCGCCGCGCGACCACAGCGTGCTCACCGAGCAGCGGGACGAGGACAGCGTCGCCCGGGTGATCGGGTTCCTGCGCGACAAGCTCGGCGCCTAGGCCGCCGCCGTCGGCGAAGACGTCGGTCGGGGAGAAGCGGTTTCAGTCCTCGGCGATGCGGGCGCCGTAGTCGGGATGCCGGAACGACGAGAGCGCGCGCGCCAGGGTCGGCGCCCCGCCGACCAGCAAATGGCGGGCGAGTCGACCCTTGGCCGCCTTGGCATCGTGACCACCGACCCGGCCGCCCTTCTTCGCGACGAGGTCCACGCGCACGAGACCGGGAATGGCTCCGGGGTCGAGGGCGCCGCGGTGTTCCTGGGGCAACAGGTCGATGACCAGGCGGCCGCGGGCGAAGCGACCGAGCACGGAGGAGATGTCGTCTCGCCACCAGGCAGCGAGGTTCCCGAGCGGGGCGAGCCCCACCCCCATCTTCAACCGATAGTCGGGGACGGGATCCTCGGCCAACGAGAGACCGAGCAACCCCGAGGGCACCACGATGCGCTTGGCGGCCGACCGCCGCGCGGGTGCGGGGAGACCCGGCAGGTCGAGGTTCTCCCAGACCACGCCCGTGTAGCGGCGGAAAGCAGGGAGAGTCGGGGCACCGAGGAGCGCACGGTTGGCCGCGCGGGCCCGTTCGAGCAGGTCGCCCCTGGCTCCGAGCAGGGCCGGGGTCCCTCCGCCCGCTCGACGCAACGCCTTCACCACGCCCGAGCGCACGGGGGCGAGGTCGGCGCCGAACCGGCCGCTGTCCAGACCCCAGGGAGTGCCGGGGTCGCCGCCGGGTTCCTTGCCCTCGGAGGGCGGGATCAGGAGGAGGAAAGGGGTGTCCACGATGGTGAAATCCGTCTCAGGGCGGTCTACCGTAGTTGGCATGAAAGTCCACGTAGACCCCTCCAAGTGTCAAGGCCACAACCGTTGCTACGCATTGGCCCCCGAGTTGTTCGATGTGGACGACCTCGGGAACGCCTTCGAACTGAACGACGGAGTCGTGCCGGCCGGTCTCGAGGACAAGGCCCGTCTCGCCGCCGCCAACTGCCCCGAATTCGCCATCGAAATCAAGGAGTGACCCGATGACTTCCGTGTACGGACCCGTGACCGACTGGCAGACCGACTTCGATCACGCCGACCCCGAATACAACCGCAACATCCACCGCATCTGGGACGATCTGCTCAACGCCAAGCAGTGCCCCATCGCCCACAGCGAGCGCTACGGCGGGGTGTGGTTGCCCCTCACCCACGAGATGGTGCACGAGATCGCCTACGACACCGACAACTTCACCAGTCGCTCGGTGGTCGTGGGGCAGGTGAAGCCGCACGAATTCGACGACGATCCCGAGTTCGCCACGCCGCCGGCCCCCATCGGAGGTGCGCCGCCGATCACGAGCGACCCGCCGTTCCATCAGGACGCCCGTCGTCTCCTCCTGCCGATGTTCGCGCCGAAGAAGATCGACCCGCTGCGTCCCGAGATCGAGCGCATGTGCAACGATCTCATCGACAAGATGGGCGACAAGGAGTTCATCGACGCCGCCGTCGAGTACTCCCAGCACATCCCGGTGATGATCATCGCCCACATGCTCGGTCTGCCCCTCGAGGACGCCGACAAGTTCCGCAGCTGGGTGCACCTGGTGCTCGAGTCGGTGAACGCGCCCATCGAGGAGCGTCGCAACAAGTTCCAGGAGTTCGGGGAGTACCTCGAGCACCACATCCAGGACCACATCGAGAACCCGCGCGACGACCTGATCTCGCAGCTCCTCGAGGCCGAGATCGGCGGGTCGAAGCTCCCGCCCGAGGTCGTGTCCGGCGTCATCATCCTCGTGCTCATCGCCGGCATCGACACCACCTGGAGCGGCATCGGCAACTCCCTGTGGCACCTGGCCTCGAATGCGGTCGACCGTCGGCGTCTCGCCGAGAACCCCGGCATGATCCCGATGGCCGTCGAGGAGTTCCTCCGCGCCTACGCCCCGGTGACCATGGCCCGTCTGGTCAAGCACGACCACGAGTTCCACGGCGTTCAGATGAAGCAGCACGACTGGGTGCTCCTGCCGTTCCCCGCGGCGAACCGCGATCCGAACCAGTTCGAGAACCCCGAGCAGGTGATCATCGACCGCGAGGAGAATCGTCACTCGGCCTTCGGGCTCGGTATCCACCGGTGCATCGGCTCGAACCTCGCCCGTCTCGAACTCAATGTCGCGGTGGAGACGTTCATGAAGCGTTTCCCCGACTTCGAACTGGTCACCACCGAGGAGACCCAGTGGAGCACGGGTCAGGTACGCGGTCCGCGTCGCCTGCCCATCCGCGTCCTCAAGCGGGCCTGACGCACCGACGGTCCTGCGGTCGGGGTCCGATGACCCCGATGCAGGCCCGTCGTACACTGGGCCGACCATGACCGAATCCGCCCCGTCCGGACACGTTCCGCTGAACCCGGACCAGGCCGAGGCGGTCGAGCATCCCGGCGGGCCGTTGCTCGTGGTGGCGGGTGCCGGTTCGGGGAAGACCCGCGTCCTCACCCAGCGCATCGCCTGGCTCATCTCGCGCGGGGTGCGCCCCCACCAGATCCTCGCCATCACCTTCACGAACAAGGCCGCCGAGGAGATGCGCCACCGCGTGTCCGACCTCGTGGGTCCCGCCGCGGCCGACATGTGGGTGACCACCTTCCACAAGGCCTGCGTGCGCATCTTGCGCCGACACGCCGAGGTGCTCGGCTATCCGTCGGGATTCGCCATCTACGACGCCCAGGACTCGAAGCGCCTCGTCGGTTACGTCATCCGCGACATGGGGCTCGACCCCAAGAAGTTCCCCGCCGGCGGTTCGCAGTCGCGCATCAGCCTCTGGAAGAACGAGATGGTGTCTCCGGCCCGCGCCCTCGAGACGGCCGAGCACCCGGCCGCGAGGCGCAACGCCGAGATCTACGCCGAGTATCAGGCGCGCCTCGTGCGCGCCGGCGCCATGGACTTCGACGACCTGCTCGTCAACGTGGTCCGACTCTTCGAGGAGAACCCGGAAGTGCTGCGTCGATGGCAGGAACGCTTCACCCACGTCCTCATCGACGAGTACCAGGACACGAACAGGGCCCAGAACCGCATCATCCTCATGCTGGGCGATGCCCACCACAACGTGTGCGTCGTGGGGGACAGCGACCAGAGCATCTACCGCTTCCGCGGCGCCGACCTGCGCAATCTGGGCGACTTCGAGAACGCTTTCCCCGACATGACGGTCGTCGTGCTCACGCAGAACTACCGCAGCACGCAGACCATCCTGTCGGCCGCCAACGCGGTCATCGCCCGCAACGCCGACCGCCGGCCCAAGGACCTGTGGACCTCGTCGGGCGAGGGCGAGCGGATCGTGCGCTTCTACGCCGAACACGAGCACGACGAGGCCCGCTGGGTGGCCGACACCATGCGCGAGTTGCACTCGCGGGGCGGACGCGAATGGGGCGAGATGGCGGTCATGTACCGCACCAACGCCCAGAGCCGGACCGTGGAGGAGGCCCTCATGCGCGAGGGAATCCCCTACAAGGTGGTGGGCGGCACCCGCTTCTACGACCGGCGCGAGGTGCGCGATGCCGTGGCCTATCTGCGTGCGGCGGTGAACCCGCTCGATGAGGTGAGTCTGCGCCGCGTCCTCAACATCCCCAAACGCGGCATCGGCGACACGAGCATCTCGCGCATCGACGCCTTCGCCGCGACCCACGGACTCGCCTTCATCGACTCCATGCGACGCGCGTCCGAGGCCGGCGTGTCGGGGCCTGCCGTGCGCGGCATGGCCGGGTTCGTCGACCTCATCGACCGGCTCGCGGGAATGGTCGCCGACGGACCCGCCGCGGTGCTGGAGGAGGCGCTCCTCGCCAGCGGCTACCGCACCGAACTCGAGCAGGAGGACACGGTGGAGTCGGCGGGACGGCTCGAGAACCTGGACGAACTCATCGGCTCGGCGGCCGAGTACACCCGAGCCGACGAATTCCTCGAGCAGGTCTCGTTGGTCGCCGACACCGACGAACTGGACGCGGAGAACCACGTCGTGCTCATGACCCTGCATTCGGCCAAGGGTCTCGAGTTCCCGGTGGTGTTCCTCGTGGGCTGCGAGGAGGGGATCTTCCCCCACAACCGGGCGCTCGTGGATCCCGACGAGCTCGAGGAGGAGCGTCGACTCGCCTACGTGGGCATCACGCGGGCCCGCGAGCAGTTGTTCGTGTCGCACGCCTGGCAGCGCATGCTCTACGGCCAGTCCCAGTACAACCCGCCGTCGCGTTTCCTCGACGAGGTTCCGGCCGAACTGTTCGACCGGCGCGGCGCGGTGGATTCCGGGGCGGACCACGGATTCGGCCGTCAGGCGTGGGGCAGAAAGGCCGCCGACTGGGCCGATGCCGAGGTGCCCGCGTACCGCAGGCGCGACGAGGAGCCGAGCGGTCGCACCTACGGCTCGCGCGCCCGGGAGCGCGCCGCCTCGCGCGAGCCCTCACCGCCGCGCGACCTGGCGCATCTCGCGGGGCTCAAGGCCGGTGACGACGTGGAGCACGCGACGTTCGGTGAGGGTGTGATCATCGAGATCCGCGGCGAGGGCGAGAAGGCCGAGGTCACGGTCCGGTTCCGCGACAAGGGAACCAAGCACCTCTCGCTCGCGTGGGCTCCGCTCAAGAAACTGGGCTGACGGGCGTGTCGTCGCGCCGACGCCGCGGGAACTAAAAAGGAGCACATGAAGGCAGCACTCCTCGTCGAGAGTCTCACCGGCAACACATGGAAGGCGGCCGAGTCGATCGCAGCCAATCTCCAGCAGGAGAACTGGGGAATCACCGGTCTGTCACCGGTGCGCACCCCTGACCACGCCTCCATCCAGGACGCCGACGTGGTGCTGGTGGGCACGTGGGTTCACGGTCTCTTCGTCGTCGGACAGGCCCCGTGGGCGATCGACCGCCTGCGCGCGCTGCCCTCGATGAGGGGCAAGACCGCGGTGGCCTTCTGCACCTACGCCCTCGATCCGGGACGCACCCTGCAGACGATGACGGGCGCGCTCGAATCGCTCGGGGCGCGCGTGCACGGCGGGCTCGCCATCCGGCGCAGCCGCCTTGAGGAGCACTCCGAGGAGCTCGCCGCGCGGCTCGTCGACACGCTCAGCCGCTCGGCGTGAGTCCGCGCAGGTCGATGTAGAGGGTTCGACGGTTCTCCACGATCGGGCGCACGTCGCCCGGCGGGGCGAGGTCGTCGACGGAGAGAGTTCGCCCCTCGCAGTCCGTGAACTCACGGCTGCCGCGCACGTGTTCGACGCGGCACGAAGGGTCGCGATCGGCGGGATGGCCGTAGCGAACGAGCCAGCCCGAGGCGGGATCGTCGCCGGAGTGGTCGAGCACGATGGTGCGCACCCCGTCGGTGCCCTTGAGGTCGGGGAAGAGGATGGGCCCCTCCGTTGCCACCGACTCGGCGAGGGAATCCACCCTGCCCACCTCGAAGATGCGGTTCGACAGCACGTCCTCGGGTTCGGCCCGCGAGGTCATCACGCTGGCGGCCACCCACAGGCCGAGGAAGAAGAGCACGAAGAACGCGAGTCCCCCGAGAACGGGTACGGTCGCGCGGGCCAGCGGGCTGCGCAGACGGGGTTGACGAGACGGGGACGGGGGCACGGCTCCATTGTGGCGGGTTGGTGCTTCCGTGGTGCGACGGCGTAGGGTTTTCTGATTGTGAAGCGCCATTACAGGGTCATCGTCGCCAAGCCGGGTCTCGACGGCCACGACCGCGGCGCCAAGACCATCACCCGCGCCCTGCGCGACCACGGTTTCGAGGTCATCTACACCGGTCTGCACCAGACGCCGGAGCAGATCGCCGAGACCGCCCTGCAGGAGGACGCCGACGCGGTCGGACTCTCGCTGCTGTCCGGGGCGCACCTCACCCTCTTCCCCCGAGTGATGGAGGAGCTGCGCGCCCGTGACATGGGCGACATCCTCGTCTTCGGCGGCGGGGTGATCCCCGACGCCGACGCGCGCGCGCTGCGCGAGCAGGGCGTGGGGAACATCTTCGGCCCCGGCTCCTCGCTGAAGTCGATCTGCGCGTGGCTCGAGGAATCCCTCGACCAGCGCGAACTCGTCAACTGACCACCCCCGAGAAACGGACAACGACATGGACCTCTTCGAGTACCAGGGCAAGCAGTACTTCGCCCGCTTCGGCATCCCGGTGTCCCCGGGCGGAGTGGCGGTGACCGTCGACGAGGCCGTCACCGTCGCCGAGTCGGCGGGCTATCCCGTCGTCGTCAAGGCCCAGGTGCAGGTGGGGGGACGCGGCAAGGCGGGTGGCATCAAGCTCGCCGCCGACGCCGGCGAGGTGCGCACACACGCGGGGAACATCCTCGGCATGGACATCAAGGGTCACGTCGTCAAGCGGGTCTGGGTGGAGAACGCCTCCGACATCAAGGAGGAGTACTACGCGTCGTTCACCCTCGACCGTGCCGCCAAGAAGCACCTCCTCATGCTCTCGCGCGAGGGCGGCGTGGAAATCGAGGAAGTGGCGGCGAAGAACCCCGCGGCCATCCTCATGTTGCACGTCGACCCCGTGGACGGTCTCACGCCGGCCGCGGCGGCGAAGGCCGCCGTCGACGCGAACATCCCCGAGGAGGCCCGTGCCGGTGTGGCCGACATCCTCGTGAAGCTCTACCGTTGCTTCGTCGAGGGCGACTGCGACCTCGCCGAGATCAACCCCCTCATCCTCAAGCCCAGCGGCGAGGTGCACGCGCTGGATGCCAAGGTGAGCCTCGATGCCAACGCCGAATTCCGCCACCCCGAATGGGAGGAATTCTCGGCAACGGTCGAACTGGACGCCCGCGAGCAGCTGGCCCGGGAGAAGGGTCTGCAGTACATCGGCCTCGACGGCACCGTGGGCATCATCGCCAACGGCGCGGGACTCGCCATGAGCACGCTCGACGTCGTCAATCAGGTCGGTGGCAGCGCCGCGAACTTCCTCGACATCGGAGGCGGTGCCAACGCCGACCTCATGGCCGCTGCACTCGAGGTCATCAACTCCGACGGGAACGTGAAGAGCATCTTCGTGAACATCTTCGGCGGCATCACCCGCGGCGAGGAGGTGGCCAAGGGCATCGTCGAGGCGATGGGTCGGGTCGACCTTCGCGCCCCCATCGTGATCCGCCTCGACGGGACGAACGCCGCGGAGGGCCGCGAGATCCTCGCCGCCGCCGGCATCCCCGAGTCGAAGCTCGTCAGCAAGCCCACCATGCTCGAGGCCGCCGAGACCGCGGTCGCGATGGCGAAGTAAGGAGCCGACCGACATGGCAATTTTCGTCGATCAGAACACCAAGGTCCTCGTGCAGGGCCTCACCGGGGGCCAGGGCCGCTACCACGGTCTGCGCAACCGCGACTACGGCACGCAGGTCGTCGCCGGCGTGACGCCCGGCAAGGGCGGCACCGACGTCGAGGGCATTCCCGTCTTCGACACGGTGGCCGACGCCGTGAAGGCCACGGGGGCGACCGCGTCGTTCATCGCGGTTCCCCCGAAGGCTGCCCCGGCGGCGATCCTCGAGGCTGCGGTCGCCGGCATCGGCTTCGTCGTGTGCATCACCGAGGGCATCCCGGCCCAGGACGAGGCCCGCACCTACAACATCCTCCTGCGCGACCATCCCGGCACACGACTGCTCGGGCCCAATTGCCCCGGCATCATCAGCCCCGGGAAGTGCAACATCGGCATCACCGCCGGCGAGATCGCCGAACCCCCGACCGCGGCGGGACCCAACGTCGGCATCGTCTCGCGGTCGGGAACCCTCACGTACCAGGCCCTTTACGAGTTGAAGCAGCGCGGTATCGGCGTGTCGACGTGCGTGGGCATCGGCGGTGATCCCGTCCCCGGCACCTCCTTCATCGACTGCCTGCGCGAGTTCCAGGCCGACCCCGAGACCCACGCGATCATCATGATCGGCGAGATCGGCGGCTCCGCCGAGGAGGAAGCGGCCGAGTTCATCCGGGCGAACGTCACCAAGCCGATGTCGGCCTACATCGCCGGCGTCACGGCACCCGCAGGCAAGAAGATGGGCCACGCCGGTGCCATCGTCTCGGGTGGCAAGGGAACGGCCAAGGGAAAGATGGACGCGTTGCGTGCCGCCGGAGTGAAGGTGGGACAGAATCCCACCGAGGCCGGATCGCTCATGGCCGACATCGTCGCCGGGCTGCGCTGAGTGCCCCGGGCGCTTCTCTCCGTCCACGACAAGAGCGGCGTCGCCGAACTCGCCGCCCGACTGGTGGAGCACGGGTGGTCGATCGTCGCGAGCGGAGGGACGGCCGGACATCTGCGTGACGCGGGCATCGAGGTGACGGACACCGCCGACATCACCGGTTTCCCGCCCATCCTCGGGCACAGGGTGGTCACGCTGCACCCCGCGGTGCACGGCGGGATCCTCGCCGACACCTCCGAGGACTCCCACGTCTCCGACATGGCGGCGCACGGCATCGAGACCTTCGATCTCGTCGTCGTCAATCTCTATCCCTTCGGGACCTCACCCGGAACGGAGATGATCGACATCGGCGGCCCGGCGCTCGTGCGCGCCGCCGCCAAGAACCACGCGCGGGTGACCGTGGTCGTGGACCCCCGGGACTACGACGAACTGGTCGAGATGGTCGCGGGAGGGGGACCCGGGCCCGGTGAGCGACGTCGTCTCGCGCGCAAGGCCTTCGGCGTGACGAGCGCCTACGACGCGGCGATCGCCGCATGGCTCGACGAGGAGACCGCCGAGCCGGGCCGAGGTGCGGTGCCGCCCTTCCTCACACTGGTCGCCGAGCGCGCCGAGGTGCTCCGCTACGGCGAGAACCCCCACCAGGTCGGCGCGCGATACCGGCTGCCCGGTGTCGAGAGTTGGTGGGACTCGGCGGTGCAGTGGCAAGGGCGGGACCTCTCGTACCTCAACGTGCTGGATGCCGAGGCGGCATGGCGTCTCGTCAACCGCTTCGACGGACCGGCCGCGGTCGTGGTCAAGCACGCCAATCCGTGCGGGGCGGCGGTGGCGGCGACGATCGGCGAGGCCTACGACCTCGCCCACCGTGCCGACCCCGTGAGCGCGTTCGGCGGGATCGTGGCCGTCAACGGCGAGGTCGACGAGACCACCGCGCGGGCCATCGCGGGGGTGTTCACCGAGGTCGTGGTCGCGCCGTCCTTCAGTGCCGCCGCGCTCGAGGTGCTGGCCGAGCGGGAGTCCCTGCGTCTCCTCGAGGCCCGCGCACCGTTCGGTGCAATGGGAATCGACGTGCGCAGCATCGACGGAGGCCTGCTCGTGCAGTCGGTCGACGAACAGGACGATTCCCTCGACGGCTTCACCGTGGCGACCGCGCGCACACCCGACGATGCCGAGTGGACGTCGCTCCTCTTCGCGTGGCAGTCCGTGGCGGCAACGTGGAGCAATGCCATCAGCATCGTGGCCGATCGCGTGCTGGTGGGCAACTGCGGCGGTCAGCCGAACCGGGTCGATGCCGCCCGCATCGCGGTGCAGCGGTCCGGGGAGAGGGCGAGGGGAGCCGTCGCGGCCAGCGATGCCTTCCTGCCGTTCGCCGACACGGTACGGGTGCTCGCCGACGCCGGGGTCACCGCCCTCATCCAGCCGGGCGGCAGCGTGCGCGACGCGGAATCCGTCGCTGCCGCCGATGAGGCGGGGATGGCCATGGTCTTCACGGGTACCAGGCACTTCCGCCACTGAACGCGCACGGTCGGCCCCGGGTGGGCACCGTAGGATGAACGACCATGGCACGCATCGGGGACCTGCTCCGGGAGGGCAGGACCTTCTCCTTCGAGTTTTCCCCGCCCCGGTCCGCCGCCGCGACGCTCTCGCTCGGTCGCACCATCGCCGAACTGGAGCCCCTGGCGCCCTCGTTCGTCTCGGTCACCTACGGGGCGGGGGGGAGCACCCGGGATTTCACCCGGGACACGGTGCTGTGGGTGCGTCGCGAGACGGGCATCCCGCCCATGGCCCATCTCACCTGCGTCGGTCACACCCGGGCCGAGATCGAGTCTCTCATCGCCTCCTACGTCGAGGCCGGGGTGGAGAACGTCCTGGCCCTCGCTGGCGACCCCCCGTCGGACGGTGGTCCGTCGCCGGCGAGCGACTACGTGCGGGCGTCGGACCTCGTGTCGCACCTGCGCGAGATCGCCGACCTCTCCATCGGCGTCGCGGCCCATCCCGAGGGTCATCCCCGCTCGCCCGATCTGGCCACCGACCGTCGCCACCTCGCCGCCAAACTGGCCGATGCCGACTTCGCCGTCACCCAGTTCTTCTTCGAGGCCTCCCAATGGACGTCGCTCGTGGAGGACCTCGCGGCACTCGGTGTCGACAAGCCCGTCATCCCCGGGATCATGCCCGTGACGAACATCGGCCAGGTTCGCCGCATGGCCGAGCTGTCCGGGGCCGAGTTCCCCGCGTGGTTGGCCGCGCGTCTCGATGCGGCGGCGGGGCCCGAGGAGGTGCGCCGGATCGGGGTCGAGGTCGCCACGCAGCTCTGTGCCGACCTGCTCGCCGCGGGTGCGCCCGGGCTGCACTTCTACACGCTCAACAAGTCGACCGCGACGCGGGAGATCTACGCGCAACTGGGACTGCCGGTCGCGTGACCCGGGAGACGATGCGATGTATCCCGTGACGCCCCCGCGCGGCATTCCCGCCGTGCGTCCGGCGCACCCGGACCGCTCCGGTCCGATCGACCGCACCCGGCCGGTTCCACGACGCGACCCGATCGATCGGACCGGTCCGGTGGACCGATCGGGTCCCGTCGGTGGCCGCGGATGGGGAGGTCCGCCGGGCGGCGGAACGCCGACATGGGGGACGCGTCGCGGTCCGACCGTGCCCTACATTCCCGCGCTCGACGGTCTTCGCGCACTCGCCGTCATCGCGGTCATCGTGTACCACGCGAATCCGTCGTGGCTCGGAGGGGGATTCCTGGGGGTCGAGGTGTTCTTCGTCATCTCCGGTTACCTCATCACCCTGCTGCTCGTGGCCGAGCATGAACGCTCGGGAACGGTGTCGCTCGGCAACTTCTGGCGCCGACGGGCCCGTCGGCTCCTCCCCGCGCTCGCCGTCCTGATGCTCGGCATCATCCTGTGGTCGGCACTCTTCGACCCGGACCGCCTCGGCATGCTGCGCGGTGACGTCGTGTCGGGACTCGGATACGTGGCCAACTGGTTCCAGGTGTGGACGGGCTCGTCCTACACCTCCGCCTCGGCCTTCGCCCCGCTCCGTCACCTGTGGTCGCTGGCGGTGGAGGAGCAGTTCTACGTCTTCTGGCCGGTGGTCATGTTCGCGATCCTCCGGCGCGTGCGGCCCTCGGGTCAGCCCGTGGTGGGGCTGTGGTTCGGGGGCCTCGCCCTCCTCGTGACCGCGGTGAACGCGGTGCTCTTCGTTCCCGGTCGGGCGATCGACCCGGTCGAGACACCGAGCCAGTACATCTCGCTCTTCGGGCGGGAGGTGCTGCGCACCGACCTCATCTATCTCTCCACGCCGACGCGCATGAGCGGACTGCTGCTCGGCGCCGGGCTCGCCATGCTGTGGCGACCCTGGAAGCTGTCGCGCGGCCGCGTCGTGCAGGCCACCAACACCCTCGATCTCGTGGGTGTGGCCGGCATCGCGATGCTGGCGTTCCTGGCCAGCTGGGTGCATATGACCCGTTTCGTCACCGACGTCGGGGCGGTCCCGGTCGACTTCCTCTACCGGGGCGGCCTGTTGGTGACGGGCGTCGCGACCCTCACCGTGATCGCGGCGGTGACGAACCCGGCGTCGCTGCTCGGGCGGTACGTGCTCGGCAACCCCGTGTTCGTGTGGATCGGGACCCGGTCCTACGGCCTGTACCTGTACCACTGGACCGTGTTCCAGGTCTTCCGGACGAACGCCGGCAATGCTCTGACGGGCCGTGAGTTCGTGGGCTGCATGCTCATCTCGGGCGGCCTCACCGAGCTGTCGTACAGGTTCGTCGAGAAGCCGGTGCGCGACGGACGCGCCGCCGAGATGCTCCGCGGTCTGCGCGCCGCGGGAGGACAGTCCCTCGCGCCGCTCATGGTGGCCGGCCTCGTCCTGCTCGTGCCGGCGTGGGCGGTGGCGCGCATGACCACCGCCGAGGTGATCCCGGACGACATCACCGCCAGCCTGGAGGCCAACGAGACGACGGTGCCGAGCACCGTTCCGGGTGCGACCACCACGGTCGACCCGGCCGCCAAGGTGGACGTGTTCGCCATCGGAGACTCGGTGATGCTGGGGGCGGCCAAGCGCCTGGAGGCCCAGGGCATCACGGTCGACGCCCGTCGCGACCGGCAGTTCTTCGACGCCCTGCAGAGCTTCAACTATCTCAAGGCGCGCAACTCCTTCGGCAGTGCCGTCGTGATCCACCTGGGAACGAACGGGCCGACCAGTGCCGAGGCCATCGAACGCGTCTTCGAGCCCCTCAAGGAGGTTCCGCGGGTGGTCGTGGTGAACCTGCAGGTGCCCTCCACCGGCGACAAGGGGTACATCGAGGCGAACAACGCGCTCTTCGCCGGTCTGCGCGACCTGTATCCGAACGTGCGGGTGCTGGATTGGAAGAAGATCTCCGCCGGGAGGACGACGTGGTTCGCCTCCGACGGTTTCCACCTCACATCCGAGGGTGCGGCGTACTACGTCGACTACGTGCTGCGGGCCCTCAACCGGCCCCGTCCGCCCATCGTGTTCTCCACCACGACGACCACGACCGAGGGATAGCGGGGTTTCCGGCGTCCTCGCCGGCACGCCTACTGTGGGGGCCATGACATCCCCCGTTCGCATCGCCGTCACCGGGGCTGCCGGCCAGATCGGCTACAGCCTCCTCTTCCGCATCGCCTCCGGAGCCGTGTACGGCCCCGACACCCCCGTGCACCTGCAGTTGCTCGAGATCACCCCGGCGCTCGGCGCCCTCGAGGGCGTCCGCATGGAGCTCGACGACTGTGCGTTCCCCCTGCTCGCCGGCGTCACCTGCACCGACGACGCCGAGGTGGCCTTCGGCGACGCCGACGCCGCGTTCCTCGTGGGGGCGATGCCGCGCAAGGACGGCATGGAGCGGGGAGACCTGCTGAGTGCCAACGGGGGCATCTTCAAGCCCCAGGGACGCGCCCTCGCCGCCGCGGCCAAGCGCGACGTCAAGGTGCTGGTCGTGGGCAACCCCGCCAACACGAACGCCCTCATCGCCATGAACAACGCCGCGGGTCTCGACCCGCGCCGGTTCACCGCCATGACGCGCCTCGACCACAACCGCGCCATCAGCCAGTTGGCGGCGCGCACGGGACGCCCCGTCACGGACATCACGAACATGACGATCTGGGGCAACCACTCGAGCACCCAGTACCCGGACCTCTTCCGCGCCAAGGTCGGTGGTCGCATCGCCGCCGAGGTCGTGAATGATCAGGCCTGGCTGGACGGGGAATACATCCCCACCGTGGCCAAGCGAGGTGCGGCGATCATCAAGGCCCGCGGCTCGTCATCGGCGGCGTCGGCGGCCAACGCCGCCATCGACCACGTCCGCGACTGGGTGCAGGGCACCCCGGCCGGCGACTGGGTGTCGATGGCCGTGCCCTCCGACGGTTCCTACGGCGTTCCCGAGGGCCTCATCTCCTCGTTCCCCTGCACCTGTTCGGGAGGGGAGTGGAGCATCGTCCAGGGTCTCGCTCTCGACGACTACAGCCGCGCCCGCATCGACGCGTCGGTGGCCGAACTGGTCGAGGAGCGCGACGAGGTGACGAAGCTCGGCCTCATCTAGGCCCGGCCGGTTCATCCGGCGCGCAGACGTCCGGCAGCCCGCGGGCGGTCATTCGTAGACGGTGGTTCCCCGGACGGCGGCGAAGGCCTCGTCGAGGGGTCCGAACACGCGTTGGGAATCGACGAGTTTCTGCACGTCGCCCGTCACCGTGACATGGCCGCGGATGAACACGTCCTGGGCCCCCATCTGCTCGGTCGCCACCGCGACAGCCGTCTGCCACGACTGTTCGAGACGCACGTCCTCCCGCGGGGCCGGTCCGGGGCCGAACTCCACCGAGCCGTCGCCGACACTGAAGTGGTACACGACGTCGCCCTCCGGTCCACCGGTGACCACTTGGGTGATACCGAACTCGACGTCGCGTGCCAGGTCCCTGAGAGGGGTGCTGGCCGCCACGCTCTCGTGCACGGCGTCGATCCACTCGAGGCTGAGGTAACGCATGGCCCAAGTCTGCCCGCGGAGAGCGATGGCCGCACCGTGGATGCAAAAAGGGGCCGGGCGCCGAAGCGCCCGGCCCCTTTCGGGAATCCCGATCAGGCCTTGGTGGCGAGCACCGAGGACTGGCGCGAAGAACGCACGATGGAGCCGATGAGCACCACCGCGGCGACGACGGCGATGCCGATGCGCTGACCGTCGTTGTTCTGCGTGGAGATGATGGCGGGCAGCACGAGCAGCGACACCAGGTTCATCACCTTGATGAGCGGGTTGAGGGCCGGACCGGCGGTGTCCTTGAAGGGGTCGCCGACGGTGTCGCCGATGACGGCGGCCTTGTGGGCCTCCGAGCCCTTGCCACCGTGGTGGCCGTCCTCGATGTACTTCTTCGAGTTGTCCCATGCGCCACCGGCGTTGCTCAGGTAGTTGGCCATGAGCTGGCCGGTGAGGATCACCGCGGCGAGGAAGCCGCCGAGGGCCTGCCAGCCGATGCCGAATCCGACGATGACGGGGGTGAGCACCGCCAGCAGGGCCGGGGTGGTCAGCTCGCGCAGCGAGGCCTGCGTGCAGATGTCGATGACCGGGCCGTAGTCCGGCTTCTTCTTGCCCCTCATGATGAGCCCGTCGGCGAACTGACTGCGGACCTCCTGCACCACGACGCCGGCGGTGCGGCCGACGGCGCGGATGGAGAGAGCCGAGAAGAGGAACGGCACCGAGCCGCCGATGAGGAGGCCGATGAAGACCTTCGGGTCGGCGACATTGATGGCGAGCGCGGCCTCCTTGAACACGCCGTCGGCGAGGTTCTCGGCCTTGATGGCCAGTTCCGCTCCGGCGATCTCGATGAACGAGGCGAAGAGGGCCACGGCTGCGATGACCGCGGAGCCGATGGCGAAGCCCTTCGTCACGGCCTTCGTGGTGTTGCCCACCGCGTCGAGACTGACCATGATGCGCTCGGGCTCGCCCTTGAACTCGCCGGACATCTCGGCGATACCCGCCGCATTGTCCGAGACCGGTCCGAAGGTGTCCTCCGAGACGATGACGCCGGTGGTGGCCAGCATGCCCATGCCGGTGAGGGCCACGAGGTACAGCGAGAAGGTGAGGTTGCCCCCGCCGAGCGCCAGAGCCACGCCGATCGAGATGGCGATGGCGATGACCGCGTACACGCTCGACTCGAGGCCGTAGGCGGTGCCGGAGAGCACCACCGTCGCGGGACCGGTCTCGGCGGACTCGGCGATTTCCTTCACCGGCTTGTAGTGGGTGCCGGTGTAGTACTCGGTGAGACGGCTCACGAGCTGGGCGAGCACGAGGCCGATGGCCACCGCGCCGAACACGCGCCAGCCGGCGCCCGAGAGCAGTTCGACGCCGTCGGACTGCGTTCCCTTGTCGTTGCCGACGTAGGCCAACGCGAGCGCCAGGGTCCCCGCGAGGGTGAGCGAGCCGGCCACGAGGAAGCCGCGGTTGATCGGCTTGAGGGCGTCCGTGTCGCCCTCCTTGGCCTTCACGGCGAACACGCCGGCGATCGAGGCCACCACGCCGATGGCGCGGGCGGCGAGCGGGAACACCAGGCCCATGGCCGGGTTCAGGCCGATGGAGTTGAACGCCGCCACACCGAGGATGATCGAGGCCACCAGGGTCACCTCGTAGCTCTCGAAGAGGTCCGCGGCCATGCCGGCGCAGTCACCCACGTTGTCGCCCACGTTGTCGGCGATGGTGGCGGGGTTGCGCGGGTCGTCCTCGGGGATGCCCGCCTCGACCTTGCCCACCAGGTCGGCGCCGACGTCGGCGGCCTTGGTGAAGATTCCGCCGCCGACGCGGAGGAACAGGGCGATGAGCGAACCGCCGAAGCCGAAGCCGACGAGGATCACGCTCGAGGTGTTCTGGAACACCATGATGATGGCGGTGGCGCCGATGAGGCCGAGGCCCACGGTGAACATGCCGGCCACGCCGCCGGTACGGAAGGCCACGGTGAGCGCCTTGGGCATCGAGCCGGTGAGGGCCGCGGCCGCGGTGCGCACGTTGCCCCGGGTGGCGAGTGTCATGCCGATGTAACCGGTGAGGCCGGAGGCCAGACAGCCGAGAAGGAAGGCCACGGTGCGCCAGACGCCCGACTCCAGGAAGGAGAGGGCAGCGGTGTCGTCGGGCTTGACGATCTCGGTCGACGTGACGAACACGATGACGACGAGGGGAACGAGGATCAGCCCGATGGTGCGGAACTGGCGCTTGAGATATGCCCACGCGCCCTCCTGGATCGCGGCGGCGATCTCCTTCATCTTGGCGGAGCCCTCGTCGGCCGCGAGGACCGACTTCATGAGCCAGAAGCCGACCGCGATGGCGACCAGAGCGGCGGCGGCAGAGAGCCACAGCACCGCCCATTCGCCCCCGCGGAGGACGAACTCCTGGTAGCCGCCTTCTGCTGCAAATATTCCTGTCACCGTTGAACTCCCGGCTCTTAGGGGGACCGCCGGATCGGGCGGGTCCCGTGGTGGAACGGGTCAACAGTAGTGAAAACTGACACGCCCCCACGACTTTGCGGAATTGCGCCCGCCGACCCGAACGGCGGTACTTTTTCCTCCACAGCGACGCGCGAGCCGCGCGACCCCGAGGAGATCCGTTCCCATGGCACAGACAGCCACCACGCAGCGCGGGCCGGTCACGGCGACGGCCCCCAAGGCCCCGAAGAAGCGGCCGTTCCTCGTCGATCTCTATTCGACCGCGGTGGGCAAGAAGTACGCCATGGCGATCTCGGGCATCGCGATGATGGGCTTCGTCCTGTTCCACATGATCGGCAACCTGAAGATGTACCAGGGCCGCGATGACCTCAACAATTACGCCCACTTCCTCCAGACGCTCCTCTATCCCCTCGCGCCGAAGGGTGCCGTGCTGTGGATCCTGCGCTCGGGACTCGTCGCGATGCTCCTGCTGCACGTTCACGCGGCGTGGTCGCTCACGGTGCTCAACCGCCGGGCCCGACCGGTGCGTTACCAGAGCGCGCGGGACTACCAGATCGCCACCTTCGCCAGCCGCACGATGCGTCTCTCGGGTCTCGTGGTGGCCGCCTTCCTCGTCTGGCACCTCGCCGACCTCACCTTCGGCACCGTGAACGACCACGTCGGCACCATGGTCGATTCGGGTCACGGTGAGAAGGTGAAGGACGTCTACGGCAGCGTGGTGGCATCGTTCGAGCGCACGCCGATGGCCGTCTTCTACATCGCCGCCAACCTGCTGCTCGGCCTGCACCTCTTCCACGGTGCGTGGAGCCTCTTCCAGTCGATCGGCTGGAACAATCCCCGCTTCAACCGCTGGCGTCGTTCGTTCGCCGCCGGCTTCGCCGGGGTCGTCGTCCTCGGAAACGTCTCGTTCCCCGTCGCCGTCATGGCCGGCATCGTCGGCTGATCCCCCGAAAGGCACCCTCATGAGCCTCACCCAGGACCTCCTCGCCCGGAACACCGTGGCACTCGACTCGAAGATCCCCGCCGGCCCGGTGGCGGACAAGTGGGACACCTACAAGTCCGACATGAAGCTCGTGAACCCGAACAACAAGCGGAAGTTCAAGGTGATCGTCGTCGGGACCGGCCTCGCCGGCGCGTCGGCCGCCGCGACTCTGGCCGAACTCGGCTACCAGGTGGACGCCTTCACCTTCCACGACTCGGCGCGCCGAGCCCACTCGATCGCCGCGCAGGGCGGCATCAACGCCGCCAAGAACTACAAGGGTGACGGCGACAGCATCCACCGACTCTTCTACGACACCGTCAAGGGCGGTGACTTCCGCGCGCGCGAGGCCAACGTGCATCGCCTCGCCCAGGTGAGCGTGGACATCATCGACCAGATGGTCGCCCAGGGCGTGCCGTTCGCCCGCGAATACGGCGGTCTCCTCGACAATCGGTCGTTCGGCGGCGCGCAGGTGAGCCGCACCTTCTACGCCCGCGGCCAGACCGGCCAGCAGCTCCTGCTCGGGGCGTACCAGCAGTTCTCCCGTCAGGTGGGTCTCGGAGGCATCCGCCTCTTCAACCGGACGGAACTCGTCGACGTCGTCGTCATCGACGGCCGCGCCGCGGGCATCGTCGTGCGCGACCTGATGACGGGCGAGGTCTCCTCCCACGCCGCCCACGCCGTGGTGCTCGCCACCGGCGGCTACGGCAACGTGTTCTTCCTGTCGACGAACGCCATGGCCTCGAACGTCACCGCCGCATGGCGCGCGCACCGTCGCGGCGCCCTGTTCGCCAATCCCTGCTACACCCAGATCCACCCCACCTGCATCCCCCAGAGCGACGAGTTCCAGTCGAAGCTCACGCTGATGTCGGAGTCGCTGCGCAACGACGGCCGCGTGTGGGTGCCCTCCCGCGCCGGCGACGATCGCCCGGCGCACCTCATCCCCGAGGCCGAGCGTGATTACTACCTCGAGCGCCTCTATCCCTCGTTCGGAAACCTCGCCCCGCGCGACATCTCGTCGCGCGCCGCGAAGCGCGCGGTCGACCGCGGGCAGGGAGTGGGCCCGAAGAAGAACGGCGTGTACCTCGACTTCTCCGACGCCATCGCCCGCCTCGGGAGAGAGACCGTCGAGGAGCGCTACGGGAACCTGTTCGAGATGTACGAGCGCATCGCGGGGGAGAACCCCTACGAGCAGCCGATGCGCATCTACCCCGCCTCCCACTACACGATGGGCGGCCTGTGGGTGGATTACGAGCTGCAGACGAACATCCCCGGTCTCTACGCGGCCGGTGAGGCCAACTTCTCCGACCACGGCGCGAACCGCCTCGGTGCGTCGGCGCTGATGCAGGGTCTCGCCGACGGCTACTTCGTGCTGCCGTACACGATCGGCAACGGACTCGCCCCCCTGCTCAACAAGCCCATGCCGGGAACGGACCATCCCGAGTTCGCGGCGGCCGAGACGGCGGCCCGCGAGCGGTATGCCGGCTACCTGAGGGTCGGCGGAACCCGCTCGCCGGACTGGTTCCATCGCGAGCTCGGCAAGATCATCTGGGAGAACTGCGGCATGGAGCGCACGAAGGAGGGTCTCGAGAAGGCCCTCACGGACCTGCCTGCGCTCTACGAGGAGTTCCGCACCGACCTCAGCGTCACCGGCCCCGGGGATTCACTCAATCAGACGCTCGAGAAGGCCGCCCGGGTGGACGACTTCTTCCAGTTGGGGATGCTCATGTGCCGCGACGCGCTCGACCGCAACGAAAGTTGTGGCGGTCACTTCCGCGCGGAGTACCAGACCGAGGACGGCGAGGCATTGCGCGACGATGACAACTACGCGCACGTCTCGGCGTGGCAGTGGGGTGGCGATCCGATGTCGCCGAACCTCAACGTCGAACCCCTGTCCTTCGAGGCCGTTCATCTCGCGACGAGGAGCTACAAGTGAGCAACACCCTGAAGAATCTGACCTTGCGCATCTGGCGCCAGGCCGGTCCCGCCGACGAGGGTCGCTTCGAGACCCACGTCATCGACGAGATCACCGACGAGGCCTCGTTCCTCGAGATGCTCGACATCCTCAACGAGCGCCTCGTCGGCGCGGGCAAGGAGGCCGTCGTCTTCGACCACGACTGTCGGGAGGGCATCTGCGGAACGTGCTCGCTGATGATCGACGGCCAGGCCCACGGCCCCCAGCGCGGGACGGCCACCTGCCAGTTGCACATGCGCAAGTTCTCGAGTGGCGACACGATCACCATCGAGCCCTGGCGGGCCCGGGCGTTCCCGATCATCAAGGATCTCATGGTGGATCGTTCGGCCTTCGACCGCATCATCGAGTCGGGCGGCTACATCACCGCCGAGACGGGCGGTGCTCCGGACGCGAACCTCATCCCCGTCCCGAAACCCGTCGCCGACGCGGCGATGGACTCGGCCGAGTGCATCGGGTGCGGCGCGTGCGTGGCGGCGTGCCCGAACGGCGCGGCCAACCTGTTCACCGCCGCCAAGATCTCCCACCTCAACCGCCTGCCCCAGGGACAGGCCGAGCGATGGAGCCGGGTCGAGGCCATGGTGCAGACGATGGACCAGCACTTCGGTTCGTGCACCAACCACGGTGAGTGCGAGGCGGCCTGCCCCAAGGAGATCTCCATCGACGTCATCGCGTTGATGAACAAGGACTTCCGCGCGGCCAAGGTGGCGAACCGCAAGGATCTCGCCCGCAACTGACCGGGCTTCCCGACCCCGATGGACCGGGGTGCTCTGACCGGCGGTACTGTCGCTCCATGACGATTCACGAGCCGCCGGCGTCCCTGCCCCGCACCCTCGGTGCCCTGCGCGCCTCGGGCTGGACGAGTCGTCCCGTCAAGGAGGAGATGCGGGCCAACGCCGTCTCCGCCATCGAGGCCGGACGGCCCCTCTTCGAAGGGGTCATGGGCTACGAGGACACCGTCATGCCCCAGTTGGAGAACGCGATCCTCGCGGGGCACGACGTGGTGTTCCTCGGCGAGCGCGGCCAGGCCAAGACCCGCATGATCCGCTCGCTCACCGGCCTGCTCGACGAGTGGATGCCGATCGTCGAGGGCTCCGAGATCAACGACGACCCGTACGCACCGGCCTCCCGCCACGCCCGCGACCTCGTGGCCTCGATGGGTGACGAGACGCCCATCGCCTGGGTGCACCGCGACGACCGATTCGGCGAGAAGCTGGCCACGCCCGACACCTCCATCGCCGACCTCATCGGCGAGGTCGACCCCATCAAGGTGGCTGAGGGCCGCTATCTCTCCGACGAGCTGACGCTGCACTACGGCCTCGTGCCGCGCACGAACCGGGGCATCTTCGCCATCAACGAGTTGCCCGACTTAGCCGAGCGCATCCAGGTGGGCCTCCTCAACGTGCTGGAGGAGCGCGACGTGCAGATCCGCGGTCACCGGGTGCGTCTGCCCCTCGACGTGCTGCTCGTGGCGTCGGCCAACCCCGAGGACTACACGAACCGCGGCCGCATCATCACCCCGCTCAAGGACCGCTTCGGCAGCCAGATCCGCACGCACTATCCGCTGCGCATCTCCACCGAGATAGCCATCATGCGCCAGGAGGCGCGCCCCGCCTCAATCGGTGACGTCGTCGTGGAGATGCCGGCCTTCATGGAAGAGATCATCGCCACCTTCTCCCACCTCGCGCGCTCGAGTGCCAACGTGAACCAGCGCAGCGGAGTGAGCGTGCGGCTCTCCGTGAGCAACTTCGAGATCCTGTCGGCCAACGCGGTGCGTCGCGGACTCAGGTCGGGTGAGCGAGTGGTGGCGCCCCGGGTGTGCGACCTCGACGCGCTGGCGTCCTCCACGTCGGGCAAGGTCGAGATCGAGGCACTCGAGGAGGGACGCGAGTCGGCCATCCTGCAACAACTCATCTCGGCCTCCGTTCTCACCGTGTTCCGCGAGCGCGTACCCGGCCAGACGATGAAGGACGTGGTCGCCGCGTTCGACGAGGGTCTCGTCACCGCCGTCGGGGAGGACGTGCCCACGGGGGACCTCGCCGCCCTTGCCTCGTCGGTGCCCGGGCTGGCCGATCCGGTCTCGGCGCTGTGCGGGGGACCGGCGTCGCCTCCGGTCACGGCGAGCGCGGTCGAGTTCATCCTCGAGGGCCTGCACCTGTCGCGCCGACTCAACAAGGACGCCACCGGACCCGGAAGTTCGTCCTACTCGTCTCGTCTCTGACGCGGTGGGCGTCGTCGCCCTGATCCGTCGGGTCGTCTCAGAGCACGAAGGGCGAGCGCGTCCACAACTCGCCGGTGTCGTTGCGGGCGGCGTTGGTCGCCTCGCCCGACAGCGTCACCACCTCGATGGCACGGGGCAGACCCCGCAGCGAGAGGGGAGCATGCGGTACCGTCACGACACCCTCGGGCAGGTCCTCCACCTGCTCGGCGGGGATGATGACCTCGAGCGGTTCGGCGGCGTCGCAGAGGCGCGCGGCCATGTTCACTGCCGTGCCGATGTAGTCGTCGCCCTCGAAGAGCAGTGCGAGGCCCGACGCCATCCCGACGCGGATGCTCAACGGCGCGCACGCTGCCCCCGATCGCTTCTGCAGCTCGAGGGCGAAGGTGACGGCGTCACGCTGCTCCACGGCCACCACCATGCAGCCGTCTCCGAGCCACTTGGCGATGCGCACCCCGGTGTCCGAGGCCACGTCGCGGGTCACGGCCCGCCAGGAGGCCAGCAGGCGCCCGGCGGCGTCGTCGCCCTGTGAGGTCGTGAAATTGGTGAATCCGGAGATGTCGACGAAGACGAAGGTCCTGGGCACGCGCATGTGACCCCCCAACATAGAGGACTAGGTTGCGGTCGTGGCCTCGCGTTTCACCTATTCCCGCTGGGACGGAACCCAGACCGGGTTCTCCATGGACGCCGAGGACGTGCTGTCCGCGGTCTCGGACGATCTCATGCGCCACGGCAACATCGACCAGGCGTTGCGGGCCCTCATGCGCGAGGGGATGGAGGACCGGGACGGTCGACGGGTCGAGGGACTCCGTGAGATGCTCGAGCGACTCCGGCAACGGCGGCGCGAGCTGGAGGAGTCGGGGAATCTGGACGGAATTTGGTCCGAGATCGCCGACGCGCTCGCCGACATCGTGGCCGAGGAGCGCCTCGGCATCGACAACGAGGCGGCCGCCGCGGAGAACTCCGGCGACGAGCGTCGGGCCGCCGCTGCGCGGGAGAAGGCCGCCGAGCGTCACCTGGGTCTCGACCTCCTGCCCGACGACCTGCCGGGCCAGGTGAAGTCGCTCCAAGCTCACGATTTCGCCTCCCCCGAGGCCGAACGCCGTTTCGAGGAGCTCATGGAGAAGCTGCGTCAGCAGGCCATGCAGCAGTTCGTCGACGCCATGAGCGAGGGCATGAAGGCGGCCGGTCCCGAGGACCTGGCCCGCATGAAGGAGATGCTCGCCGCGCTGAACGAGATGATCGACCGTCGCGAGCGCGGGGAGGACCCGGGGTTCGAGGAGTTCATGGAGGAGTTCGGGGACTTCTTCCCCGACCGGCCCCGCGACCTCGACGAGCTGCTCGCCCAGATGGCGGCCCGTCAGCAGGCGATGCGCTCGCTCATGGCTTCGATGTCTCCCGAGCAACGCGCCCAACTGGAGGAGCTCTCCCGCCAGATGCTCGGCGACATGGACCTCGAGTGGCAGGCCGGTCGTCTCGCCGAGCGACTCGATTCCATGTTCCCCGGGGGCGCGATGCCCGCCGACTTCCGCGGCGAGATGCCCCTCGACATGGGCGAGGCCATGGATGCCCTTGCCGAGATGCGCGAGCTCTCCCAACTGGAGGGAATGCTGCGATCGGCCGACACCCCGGCGCAACTGGCCGAGATCGACCCCGAGCAGGTGCGTCGGCGCCTCGGCGAGGAGGCGGCGCGATCGCTTGAGACCCTGGCCGAGGCTTCGCGGCTGCTCGAAGAGTCGGGTCACGTGCGACGTCGCGAGGGCAAGCTCGAGCTCACCCCGAAGGGGTTGCGGGCGGTGGGCAACGCCTCGTTGCGGGAGTTGTTCTCCCGCCTCGACAAGGACCGCTTCGGCCAGCACCGCATCCCGCGCGAGGGCACCGGCCACGAGCGCAACTACGAGACCAAGCCTTGGGAGCACGGCGACCCCTTCCGGCTCGACCTCCACCGCACCGTCCACAACGCGGTGGCGCGCTCGGGTGCGGGCACGCCCGTGCGCCTCTCACCGGAGGACTTCGAGATCGAGCGCACCGAGCACGTCACCCGCTCGTCCACCGTGCTCATGATCGACCTGTCGCTGTCGATGGAACTGCGCGGCAACTTCGTGCCGGCTAAGAAGGTGGCGGTCGCGCTCCACTCGCTCATCTCCTCGCGTTTCCCGCGGGACTACCTGGGGCTCGTGGGCTTCAGCGAGACCGCCTTTCCCATCACCCCGGAGGAACTCCCGGAGTCGTCCTGGGACTACGTGCAGGGCACGAACATGCAGCAGGCCCTCATGCTGGCCCGCCGCATGCTGTCCCGGCAATCGGGCTCGAAGCAGATCATCATGATTACCGACGGCGAGCCGACCGCCCACATGACGCCCTCGGGCAGGGTCTATTTCAACTACCCGCCGGCCCGTGAGACCCTCGAGTTGACCCTCGCCGAGGTGATGCGCTGCACCAAGGACGACATCCGCATCAACACCTTCGTTCTCGACGCCACTCCCGCATTACGTCGATTCATCGAGCAGATGACGGGAATCAACCGGGGACGGGCGTTCTTCACCACGAAAGAGGAACTCGGGAGCTTCGTCCTCGTGGATTTCCTCGAGCACCGGCGCCGCACCTCGCGCACCCGCTGATCCGCCCGCCTGTGGACAACCTCGGGCGTGATTGATGAGCGTCCATTTCCGGTCCGCGGGCTTGCAGATTCCGGACCTTTTTGTCAGAATGTCAGGGTTGTAATTACAGGTCTGCATGTTGATGCCCCGGCACGTTCCGGTGGGTCAAGTGGGACCGCGCTGAGGAGCCGCCCATGAACACTGAATCTCTCGGAACGCACCCGGACGGCGCCTGGCAGGACGAGGCCAACTGCCTGGGCGTCGACCCCGACCTCTTCTTCCCCGAGCGCGGCGCGAGTACCCGCGAAGCAAAGGAAGTCTGCAAGGGATGCGTCGTGCGCGACGACTGCCTCGAGTACGCCCTCGTCAACGGTGAGAAGTTCGGTATCTGGGGCGGTCTGTCCGAGCGCGAGCGTCGTCGTCTCCGTCGCCAGCGCGCCCAGACCACTCGCCGCGTCGTCGCCGGCTGAGTCCCGGCCGCACCCGATCCCCGGCCCCGGTCG
>Ga0315903_10000863_pt1 | contig 45697 bp, 33 predicted proteins | sample LakEriMetagenome_7_FD_203524 | JGI IMG/M metagenome (GOLD analysis project Ga0315903, IMG submission 203524) | Freshwater fungal communities from buoy surface, Lake Erie, Ohio, United States - Buoy 2 MA119 | ecosystem: Environmental > Aquatic > Freshwater > Lake | place: USA: Lake Erie, Ohio... | reverse complement strand
GCCTGCCAACCCCGTGGACACACTTCGCCTTGTTTTCCACAGAACGGAGGGTCGACCCATGAAGAAATGCGTTTCAGTCGCCGCAGCAGCGGCATTCGTGAGCGCCGCCCTGCTGCCCGCCCAGGTGGGCGCGGCACCCTCGGCCGACCTCGAAGAGGTCGTGGTCACCGCGCGCAAGCGCAACGAACGGCTGCAGGATCTGCCGGTATCTGCCTCAGTGATCTCGGGCGAAGCCCTGCTCGCCGACAACATCCGGAACCTCGAGAGCCTCGCGGCCCTGGTCCCCACGTTCCAGTACGCGGAGTCGGTTTCGGGCAACGACCAAGTGTTCGTCCGCGGCCTCGGCTCGGGCGTGAACTTCGGGTTCGAGAACACCGTGGGCCAGGTCTTCAACGGGTTCTATCTGGGCAGGGCGAGGTTCGGCCGCGCCGCCTTCATGGATGTCGGACAGGTCGAGATCCTCAAAGGTCCGCAAGGCGCGATCGTCGGCAAGAACACGACAGCCGGCGTCATCAACACGACCTGGGCCCGCCCGACGTCGGACTTCAGCGGCTACCTCAGCCCTACCTGGGAATTCGAGGGCGACGAGGGACTGACCCTCCAGGGTGCCGTATCCGGTCCGCTGTCCGATTCCGTCCGCGGCCGCCTCGCGGTCCGCTACGAGGACAAGGACGGCTTCATGTACAACACCGATCTCAAAGAAGACGTCACGCAGCTCAAGTCCCCGGCGGTGCGCGGCAGCCTCGAGTGGGACGTCAGCGACTCGGTGACCGCAGCCGCCGTGTACCAATACGCCGAGCAGGAGCGTATCGGCCGGTCCTACGAGACCGCGAACTGCTCCCCTCAATTGCTCGCGCTCTACGCGCCGTTCGGCGAGGACTGCGTGCTCAACTACCGCACCAGCGGCAAGATCGTCCGCGGCACCGAAGAACTGCCTTGGAGCAGCGACACCATCTCTCACTTCGGCGGCATCACGGTCGACTGGCGGACGGGCCTCGGGACGTTCACCTCCATGACGGGTTATGCACGTTTCGAGAGCAATGACTTCACCGGCGCCATGACAGGCGGCCTGCAGGGCAACATCTCGAACTTCCGCGAGACCTACACGCAGTACTCCCAGGAGTTCCGCCTCGTCTCGCCCGAACGGTCGAAGGTCGGCTACCTCGTCGGCCTCTACTACCTGAATGTCCCCGACCAAGACCTCGATTGGGACCTTGACCTCAATGCGCAGGGACCCGCCCCGCTGGCGACCACCCCGCCGGCGGCGCGGGTGCGCAGCAACCGTCTGGCCGATCAGCAGACCGAGACCATAGCGGCTTTCGGCGAGCTGACCTGGAACTTCAGCGAGCGCCTGGACCTCACCGCAGGAGTGCGCCACACGATGGAGGACAAGGAGATCCTCAAGCGGCAGTACCAGACGCCGCTGTACACGGAGACACCGACGATCTCGCCGGCGCCGGCGGGCCCTCCGCCCGCGACCAACGTCCACAACGTGCGGGACCGCATCGAGGAGGAGCAGACCAACCTCAACTTCGCCTTGCGGTGGCGGCCCTCCGATGATGTCATGGCTTATGCCTCGTTCGCTTCAGGCTTCAAGGGCGGCGGCTTCGACTATTTCATCGCCGAGCCGCAATCCACGATCCTCAACAACATCCGGTTCGCGCCGGAAAAGGTCGAGGCCGTCGAGGTGGGCGCCAAGGTCGCCTTCCCGGAGCAACGGCTCCGGCTCAATGCGGCCGTCTTCCAGAGCCGCTTCAAGGACCTCCAAGTGACGTCGCTCACCACCGATTCGACTTCGGGGCTGTTGGCGTTCCGGACCTCGAACGCGGCGCGAGCGGAATCCTCGGGCGTCGAACTCGACACGCTCTGGCGCGCCACGGACAGCCTCACCCTGTCGTTCTCGGCCGCCTATCTGGACGCGACGTATTCCTCGTTCCCGAACGCGCCCTGCTGGGAAGGCCAGACTGCCGCGCAGGGATGCACGACCTCCCCGGGGCAACCGGCTCGGCAGAACCTCAAGGGCGTACCGCTGCAGTACTCGCCGCAGTGGAAGGGCGCGCTGGAAGCCCGCTACGACGCGCCCGTCAGCGACGGGCTGCGATTGCAGTTGCTCGCCCGGGCCTACTATTCCGACGAGTACTCGATGCAGCTTGACAACGATCCCGTCCACTACCAGTCCGCCTACACGAAGGTCGATGCGACCATCGCCGTCGCGAGCCGCGACGGACGGTGGCGAGCCGCGCTGGTCGGGCGCAACCTGACCGACAAGGCGACATCGACCTTCGCGAACGACGCGGGCAGCGGCTCCGACTTCTTCTTCCTCGAGCCGCCGCGGTCGTTGGCCCTCCAGTTCACCTGGAACTTCCCGGGGAGTGGGCGTTGAGCGGAGCCCGCCGGAGCGCTGACGGTCGCGGGTCGACGGCGCCGCTCCGCGCGGCGGGGCGAACGTGAGCTCCGGACAGGCTTCCGGCCTTTCGCGCGTCCTGACCCGCAAGGACGTGCTCGCGCTGGCTTTCGGCGCGATGATCGGCTGGGGCTGGGTGATCCTCTCCGGTGACTGGATCGAGCGCGCCGGCAGCCTTGGCGCGATGCTGGCCTTCATCATCGCCGGCGGTGTCATGCTGGTGGTGGCGCTGCTCTACGCGGAACTTGCGGCCGCGATGCCGCAGGTCGGCGGCGAACATGCGTGGAGCCTCCGCGCCCTGGGGCGCGGAGGCTCGTTCGCGTGCACCTGGGCGATCGTGTTCGTCTATGTCTCGATATGCTGCTTCGAGGCCGTCGCGCTCGCGTTCGCCATCGAGTACCTGCAGATCGACCTCAAGCATGTCTATCTATGGACGATCGCAGGCTACGACGTGCACCTCGGCTGGGCGTCGGTCGGCATCGTGACCACCGTCATCCTGACCGCGGTGAACATCGTGGGCGTCAAGATGTCGGCCGTCGTGCAGGTGGTGATCACGGCCATGATCCTCGCCAGTGGCCTCGTGCTGGTGACCGGTGCGGGCATCGACGGCTCCGTCGAGCGCATGGATCCGTGGTTCGCCGCTGGCATCGCGGGCGTCGTCACCGTCGTCACCATGGTGCCGTTCTTCTTCGTCGGTTTCGACGTCATCCCGCAGATCGCCGAGGAGGTCGACCTGCCGGCGCGCGAACTCGGCACGCTGACCGTGCTGTCGGTCGGAATGGCCATCATCTGGTATTGCATGGTGATCGTCGGGGTATCGCTGCTCGCCGACGGCGCCCTGCTCGAGAGCTCCAAGGTCGCGACCGCGGATGCGGTCGCGAGCTCGCTGGGCGACACCGGAGCGATGATCATCATCATCGGTGGCCTGGCGGGCATCGTGACCAGCTGGAACGCCTTCATCATCGGCGGCAGCCGCGCCATCTTCGCGATGGCCCAGAGCGGCATGCTGCCGCGTTTCCTTGCGCATCTGCATCCGCGCTACCGGACCCCGGACGGGGCGATCCTGCTGATCGGTGCGGTGACCTGCCTCGCCCCGCTGCTCGGCTACAAGGCCCTGACGTGGCTGGTCAACGCCGGCAGTTTCGGCGCGGTGATCGCGTACGCGTTGGTGGCGGTGTCCTATCTTCGCTTGCGCCGCAACGAGCCTGCGCTCCCGCGGCCGTTCAGGCTGCGACACGGCCAAGCCTTGGGTTCGCTCGGCATGCTCTGCTGCCTCGGTCTCGGGCTGCTCTACCTCCCGGGCTCGCCCTCGGCCCTCACCGCAACGGAGTGGAGCATAGTGCTCGGCTGGACCGCCTGCGGTGGCCTGCTTTATCTGGTCCGTCGAGCGACCTGACCTGCCGGTCGGGAGCCCTGCAACACCCGGACTGCGCTCATGAAGTCGAGGTACAAAGAAATGCCGGAACGGAACGCGACGAGCATGGCGGATGCCGGTGACAGGACCGGAAGAAGCGCCACGCGTCGTGATGCCCTGCAGGCCCTTGCCGCAGGCGGCGTGGCCCTTGCCGCGTTGGGTGCACCAGCCGCTGTCGCGGGCGACAGCGCCACCGACAAGGCCAAGGGCGCGCGGGCGGCCGCCGACGCCTACTTCGCCGATCGCATGGCGAGCGAACGCATCCCTGGCCTCGCGGTCGCGGTGTTGCGCAAGTCCGGGGTGATATGGTCGCGGGGCTACGGCTGGGCCGACATGGCGCGCCGCATCGCGATGACGCCGGAGACGATCCAGAACATAGGGTCGGTGTCGAAGACCTTCACCGCAACGGCAGTGATGCAATTGCTCGATGCAGGCCGGCTTGGGCTGGACGACGACGTGAACCTGCACCTCGGTTTCAAGGTCGTCCATCCTGAACACGGCGCGCAGCCGGTCACCGTCCGGCACCTGCTCTCCCACCGGTCAGCGATCGCCGATGGGCCGGCCTACGCGAACGCCTATGTCTGCGGCGACCCGGAAATGTCGCTTGAGGACTGGCTTCGCGCATACCTGTCGCCGGGCGGGCGTTTCTACGATGCGTCGCGGAACTTCCACCCCTGGGCGCCCGGGGGCAAGTTCTCCTACGCGAACGTCCCGTATGGCCTGCTTGCGCTGATCGTGGAGCGCTTGTCGGGCATCCCGTTCGCGGACTACTGCCGCGAGCGGATCTTCGAGCCGCTCGGCATGCGCGAGACCTCCTGGTATCTGCGCGACATCGACCTCTCCCGCCACGCCATCCCGTACAGCTGGGTCAGCGGCGGCGAGGTCCGCGGGCCGTCATGGGGCGGATTGCCGCCCGCCGTGATCGGCGATCCCGCGGCCGCCAGCCGTGTCGACGGCGACTACGCGGTCAACTGCCTGTACAACCATCCGAACTTCCCCGATGGTTTCCTGCGCAGCAGCGTGAACCAGCTCGCGAGATACGCCCAGGCCTACCTTGCAGCGGCGGGCGGCGACAGCCGGCCCTTGCTGCAGGCCTCGACGATACGGCAGATGTTCCGCGTCGAGACAGGCGACGATACCCGGGCGATGGGTCTCTGCTGGAACGCGCACTATCGCGCGGGCAAGCCCCTGCTCTGGGGCCACGGCGGCAGCGACCCGGGCATCAACGCGAACCTGAGACTGCGGTTCGAGGACGGCATCGCGGCGGTCGTCCTGATGAACACCAACGTCGGCCGTCCGGCCCTTCCGGCGCCGCTGGAGTTCGCCGATTATCTGGTCGAGCACAGTATCGCATTGCTGTGACCCGAGGTCGGGCTGCCGATGTCCCTCACCACGCGCGCTCGAAGATCAGGCCGATGATCGGGAACGCCTCGCCCTCGTCGGCGATGTTGACGCCGCGCCGCGGGTCGAATTCGTTGGCACCGCCGCCCTCAGGTCCGCCGTAGACATTGATGATGTCCACGAACATCACGAGGTCGACCGGGCCGATCGGGCGCCGGTAGTCCACGCGGATGTTGAGGGAGTGGTAGTCATCGCCCCGCAGTGCGTTGCGCCGCGTGAGTTCCTTCGAGTAGCGCAAGGGCCGGCCCGGCCCCAACACGTCGCGGTTGATCACGAAATCGTCGCTCGGCCGTGCCGTCGCCCATTTCCAGCGCGCCCCGACCTTCCAACGCTCGTCGATCTCCCAGCTGCCGCCGACCGAGAAGAAATGCTCGCGGTTGAAATCCGCGTCGTACTTGCCGAGACCGTCGTTGTCGTCGAGCCGCGCCTGGTTGAAGGCATAGACGACGTTGCCGAACCAACCATCCGCGAAGCGCCGCGAGAGCACCATGTCCACGCCGAGGTTGGTGCCCTCGCCGTCGTTGGTGGCCCGGCCGCTGGTGCGACCCTCCTCGACGATCAGGTTGTCGAGACGCTGGTAATAGGGTTCGACGAGCAGCGACCAGGTGTCGCCGAAGTCCCGTTCCAGACCGATGCTCAGATGCGTGATGCGCTCGTTCTCGATGTCGAAGTTGTCGGGGCTCGCGGAGCGCACCAGCAGCCGCGGCGATTGGTGGAAGATGCCGGCGGTCGCCGAGAGGCGCAGGTCGGTCTGCGGCCGCCAGTTCAGGGCGAACCGGGGCGAGAGCAAGGATTCGCCCGAGAAACCATCGCGGTCGAAGCGCAGCCCGGCCCGCAGGTCCCATGCACCGAGTTCCACCACCTGCTCGCCGTAGGCGGCGAAGTTGGTCTCGCTGGCGGAATACACCGAATCGATGGCCGCCGGGGTCAGCGTGATGTACCGCCGGCCGGGCGGGCGCGGGTCGGTGCTGCGGTACACGAAGCGGTCGAAGTCCTCGCGCAGGCGGACCGAGTAGTCGACATCCGTCTGCCAGACGTGCAGCCCGACCGAAGCCTGACCGTAGCGGTTGCGCACGGCATAGTCGCTGCGCCAGCCGATCTCGGTCTCCTTCTCGGTGACCGTGAGCAAGCGCTCGCGGACAGGGATGCCGGCGGCGGGCGTACCCGGCGGCACGAGATCCGGATAGGCCTCGCCCTCGGCGCTGGTCTTGTCGTTCGCCCGGACATAGACCCGGTCGGTCCATTCGCCGGTCTCGCCGACAAGGCGCCGCCAGGTCAGGCCAACGAGGTAGAGGTCCTGTTCGGCCTCGATCAGCGAGACATCCTCGAAATCGGGCGAAGCCAGCACGTTGTCGATGTCGCGCGTGTACTTCTCGGGCGCGAAGATGCCGAGGAACTCGATAGAACCCCCGTCATCGAGCTTCGTGACGGTCTTCAGCACGATGTCCGTGAGTTCCGGTTGGCCGATGTCTTTCTCGTCGATCTGGTCGAACACGCGGCCGAAGTCGAAGCTGCGGGCCGTGAAGAACATCGTCGTGTCGTCGCGGACCCCGCTCGGCCCCTCGTAGCCGACCTCGAAGCCGGCGATGTCGACCCGGAGGCTCGCGCTCGGCGTCGGGGCGCCACCAGCGACATCGAGCTTCAGCAGCGAACCGGAGCGGCCGCCATACGCCGCGCTCCAGCCGCCCGGCGAGAACTCCGCGCCCGCGATCGAGTTCGGCGCAAAGATCGAGAACCGTCCGCCACCGCCGATGTCCTCCTCCTCGCCCAGGGTCTGGTCGAAGTGGACCACGCGATCGAAGGGGAATCCGTCGATGTAGATCAGGTTGTCCCGCGGCCCACGGCCGCGCACCGAGAAGTTGGCGAAATCACCGGTGGACACCAGTCCCGGCATGCCGTCGAGGGCGCGCATGGCATCGCTGCCGGCGCCGACGGCGCTGCGCAGCTCTTCACGGTCGAAGAACGAGGCGCTGGCCGAACCGTTGAGGTCGGCCTCGCGGCCACGCGCCCGGGCGCGGACGATGACCTCCTCGAGCGCGGCCGCGTCAGGCGCCGACCCCGCGAGGCTTCGCATCTCGAGGCGCAGCGGCGTGACCTTGCGGCGTACGACGCGGACGCTCGGTTCGGTGGCCACCACCAGACCCGACCGGGTGGCGGTGACGGCGTAGAGCCCCTCCGCCAAGGCACCGACCTCCAGGATGCCCTCCGCCGTCGTCACCGCCGTGACGGGCGTGCCCTCGCGGGGCGTCACGGTCACGGTCACCCCCTCGAGGGCTCGCCGCGTCTCCGCGCTCACGACCTCGATGCGCACGGCGCCTTCGGGGTCCTGCGCAAAGACCGCGCCGGCACCGAAGAGCCCGAGGCTCGCCATGACGCTCAGCGTCCACATCCGTGTGATCATCGGGTCAAGTCTCCTGGGGTGGGTCTCGCCGCGGCCGGTCCGCAGCCTTATCAAAGGGCCTCCATCATCAACCACCTCGCAGGCCCGTACACGGTGGTCTCGGACCAACGGTCGGCCTCGCCGTCCGACGGTCGGATCTGCGCATGAGCGGTCGGGGCGCTCCTGCGAGCACCGGCTGGACCTCAGTCACCGCGGATCCAGAAGCTCCGGGCTCGCGGCCCGTCCGCTCATGCGCCGGAATCACCGCCCATGACGCAGCCGAGCCGCTCGTCGCCCCGACCGAAGACCGGGGCGCGACATGAGCCTAGAATGCGCGAAACGTCACTGCCGTCCCGGAATCCGATGATGCAGGTAGTCTACCAATGAAATCCCCTCCATGACGCGCCTTGACACTGCGGGTGTCCGGCGGATCCTGATCATCCGGCCCAACCACCGGCTCGGCAACAACGCCTTGATGACGCCTTTGCTGGCGGAAATCGAGCGGCTTTTCCCGCAGGCCCGGTTCGATATCCTCACCGGCGGTGGCGCCTCGAAGGACCTCTACGCAGGCTTCCCCAACCTCGGTACCGTCCACGCGTTCCCGGCGTGGAGCTACATCCGCCCCCATAAGGTCATCGGCCTGATCTGGCGCGTGTGCCGTGAGCCCTACGATCTGGCGATCGACCCCATCCCGAGGTCTCGCAGCGCCCGATCCCTGCTCAGTCTGGTAGCTGCACGAGCCAAGCTCGGCTATCGCTGGGGCGATCGCTGGCGTGACCTTCCGCTCACCCACCCGATCGATGCGGGAACCGCGCCGCTGCACTACGCGCAGGCGCCCGTGCATCTCCTGCATGCCGCCGTCGGCGGCGTGGGCGACCCGATCCCGACGTTGGATCTGCGCCTGAGCACGGAAGAGCGGTCCTTGGGCCACCGTCTGCTCACCCAGGCGTTCGGACAGGGGCCCCACGCCCCGCAGCCCGGAACGCCAACGCTGCGCATCGGCCTCTACGGCGTCGCGACCGGCGACAAGCAGTACTCGCCCCGATGGTGGCTGACGTTCCTCGACGGACTGCAGCGAGAGCTGGCGACGACTCCGCATGCATTGATCGAGTTCCTGCCCCACGACGGCCGAGCGACCTTCGCCGGTCACATGCCGAGCCTGCTGTCGAACCATCTGCGCGAACTCGGTGCGGCCTTGGGGGCGCTGGATGCCTTCATCACGGCCGACTGCGGCGTCATGCATCTGGCGAGCGCCGCCGGGACGCAGACAATCGGGCTTTTCAAGGTGACCGACCCGGTGCGCTACGGCCCGTATGGCCACGGCAGCGCCGCGATCGTCGCACAGGATTCCGCGCCCGAAGCGGCCGTGCGCGAAGTGGTCGCGCGGCTGCGGCGGGCCCCGGCGAGCGGTTCCACGGCCCCCTGACCTCAAAGGACCGCACACCCGCGTGACCCGCGGCTCAGGCGTGCAGGACGCGACAGTGGCGGATCGATTACTGGGCCCGCTTGGAACCGGACCAAGGGATAGACTTTCCAACTTTTCGTCGACCGCCTGCATCCAACTCTCCGTAAAGTGCCTGTCCGGGCACCGGGAGACGGAGCGTGTGGACGTGTCGGAATCCGAAAGCGCTCGCCGAGCCACCGAGGAGAGCGCCCTCATCGATTCGGCGAGGGGCGGCTCGCAGGCCGCTTTCGAGGCTCTCTATCGTCGCCACGTCCGCAAGGTATACGGGCTCTGCCTGCGCATGAGCGCCGACCGGACCATCGCCGAGGATTGCACGCAGGAAGCCTTCGTGCAGGCATGGCGCGCACTGCCCGCCTTCGAGGGCCGCAGCGCCTTCGGCTCCTGGCTGCACCGCATCGCGGTGAACGCTGTCCTTGCGCAGGGTCGACGGCGACGCGCCGACCCCTGCAGCGACACAGCGACGGAAGACGAGATCGCTGCGCTTGCGGACCCGCGGATCGTCGACGGCGCGACGGCCATCGACCTCGAGGGCGGTCTCCGCGGCCTCCCCTCGGGCGCCCGGCAGGCCCTCGTCCTCGTCGGCCTCTACGGCCATTCGTACGAGGAGGCCGCCGGGATGCTCGGGATCAGCGTCGGCACCTGCAAGTCGCAGGTACATCGCGCGCGACAGTTGCTCGGCGAGCGGCTCGGTCACGGGGTACCGGAACGATGAGCCCGGGAAACAAGGGTGCCCGCCCATCGATCGACGATGCCCTGGCTCGCCTGCCGCAAGAGCTCGAGCCCGGCCGGGATCTCTGGCCCGGGATCTCGGCGCGGCTCGAAGTCCGCGGCGGGCGCCCGACGCGTCGTTGGCTATGGCCAGCGGCCGCGGCGGCCGCAGTGACTTTGGTGACGGCCACATCGCTGGTCACGACGGCGCTGCGACGCGACGAGGCGCCGCCCGCCACGGCCACATCTGCGTTCGGCCCCGGCGCCACGCTGGACGTGTCCCACGCTGCGGCGCGAGAAGAGCTCATGCGCGCCGTGTCGCAACGCATCGGACGCCTCCCGCCCGACGAGCGCCGCAAGCTCGAGGCGAACCTGGCCGAGATACGGCGGGCGAGCGACGAGATCAACGCCGCGCTCGCGCTCCGGCCGGGCGACCCGCTGCTCGAAGAACTGCTGCTCGGCACCTACCAGAACGAACTCGCAGTGCTCGCGACCGTGACCCGTCTGACCGGCGACCCCGTAGCACGCCCCACCCACCAGAGGACCTGACCATGCTGCCCCGCCTTCATCCGACCCCTGCCGCCTCCTTGAGCGGCCTGCTCGCCATCTCGCTGCTGTGCTGCGTGCCCATCGCACCCGCCGGCACACCGCTGAACGAACGCAGGGCGGCCGATCCGGCGGGGACCGTCGAGATCTCGAACACCGCCGGTTCGGTACGCGTCACGGCGTGGCCGCGCAACGAGGTCGAGGTGACCGGCACGCTCGGCAAGGGAGCGCAGCGCCTCGAATTCACGCAGAGCGGCAAGGTCACGCGCATCAAGGTGGTGCTGCCATCGAGCGGCCGGGTCGATGGCACGGACCTTGTCGTGAGGATACCGGCGGCGAGCGCGCTGTCCGTCAACACGGTAAGCGCCGACATCCGTGCGACCGGTGTGCTCGGCGCGCAGAGGCTTCAGGCCGTGAGCGGCGGCATCGACACTGAGGCGGCCGCCGAGGACATCGAGTGCAAGACCGTGAGCGGCGACGTAGCCATCAAGGGCGGCGGCAAGGACACGGTCATCAACGTGACCACCGTGAGCGGCGATGCGAGTCTCACGGGTGTCAGCGGCGAGGTGAACGGCAACACCGTGAGCGGCGACCTCTCCGTCACTGCAGCCACCGCGAACCGTTCGCGCCTCGCTTCCACCAGCGGCGACCTCGGCTTGCGGGGCAAGCTCGGCGCGGATGCCCGCATCGAACTGCAGAGCACGAGCGGCGACGTTCGGGTCGACCTGGCGGGGCCTGTGAGCGCGGATTTCGATGTATCGAGCTTCTCCGGCGGCATCCGCAACTGCTTCGGTCCGAGACCTTCCCGCGCCAGCGAATACGGACCTGGCACCGAGCTGCGCTTCTCGCAAGGGGAAGGCGCGGCCCGGGTCCGCATCAAGACGATGAGCGGCGACGTCAGCCTCTGCGACGTCAAACCATGATCCACGCCAGATCGAACCCGTCCCGAAGCGTCCGAAGCCGACTCGCACGCATGCCCGTAGCTCGTGCGCGCGGGCCACTGCTTGCCATCGCAGCGATCTGTCTCACGGGCGGGTGCTCGCTCAACGACCTCCGCGCGGTCGCTGTGCAAGAGCCGTTTCCTGCGACGAGCGATGCGGCCATCGCGAAGCGATACGAACCCGCGGCGCTGCGCGCGGACCTCGACTTCTTCCATGCGCTCCAGCTCGAAGCGACACCGGAGATCGAAAAGCACACGCGGCTCGACCATGCCGCCGCGACGCTCGAACGGCTGAAGATCTCCATCGACCGGCCGCTCGATCGACGCAGTTTCTCGGCGATCGTCGACCAGCTCGCGGCATCCTACGGCGCTGGACACATCTACTCCCTGACGCCGGCCGCCGACTGGAATGCGTGGGCGTCAGGCGGAGGCCGGGTACCGTCATATAAGTTCATCGACGATGGGAGCACTTTGTCTATCCGGGCGCGGGACGGCGTCGCCCCCCTTCCCGAGGGCGCGACGCTCGTGTCCTTCGCAGGGATCGAAGCGGCCGAGCTCCTTGCGCGCGCGCGCGCGGCGGTCTCTGCCGAGACCGAGGCCTACTTGCAGCAGAACATCCCCAGCACCGTACCGGTCGTCCTGTGGGGCATGGGACACGAGGCACCGTATGACATCGTGCTGCGGGATGCGGCGGGCGCCACGGTGCAGATCAAGGACCCGGGTATCCCGGCGCAGAGAAGACGCAGACCGCTCGAGCGCATCGCGCAAGAGCAGGACGCAAGAGATCAAGACAGCGCAGCCGTCAAGCCCGCGGCAGATCCATGGTCGTTCCGCTGGGTCGGCGACGCGGCGGGCGATGACATCGGGCTCCTCACCTGGGACTCGATGCGTTCGGGAACTGAAGCCGCGTGGGCGAAGGAGCTCGACCGCGTGTTCGCGGAGCTATCGTCGCGCAAGGCCCGCGGCCTCATCGTCGATGTCCGCGCGAACGGCGGCGGCAACAGCGAGAACGGCCGGCTGCTGCTCGAGTCGGTGAGCGACAATCCTTACCGCGCGGCGAGCGGCAAGCTCTGGAAGCGGTCCAAGCCTTACGACGAGTTCATGGAGGCATCCTTCAAATGGTGGGTCCGTATCCTGCCGTGGAGGAGCTTCATGGGGATCGGCGATCTCGAGCTCGGCGAGCAGCGATGGTTCAACAAGGACTCCCCTCCTCGGAGCGATCCCGACATCAAGCGCCGCTTCGACGGCCCGGTCGCCTTGCTGGTCGGGCCAGGCACCTTCTCCTCTGCGAACATGACCGCAGATGTCGCGAAGAGCTACAAGATGGCGTTACTGGTCGGGCGGCCGACGGGCGCGCCAATCAACTCAATCGGTGAGCTTGGCTTCGCACAGTTGCCGAACAGTGGTCTTATCGTCAGCTTCTGCACGGCTTACTTCCTTGGCGCCGCCGGCGACCCCAACCATGACGGCCCGGTCGAACCCGACATCCTCGTCCCCGACGACGATGGCGGCACGCGCGCGGTCGACGTCGCTATCCGGGCGCTGCGCGAGCGCGGCGCACCATGACCTGACCCGGCATCTTCGGTCCAGGCTCAATGATCATCATGGGGTCGGTCTACAGCGCGAGAAAAAAAGCGAGACAAAGAAACCATCGATCGTGCAAGCGCCCGGCTCTGCTGAATCGCCGATCTCCCTCACAGCAAGGCGAACCGAAAAGGATTACATTGTTCTTGACGTGTCAAAGCCAAACCAGTGACACGCCAAGCCGTTGATTCGCAAGACTGGGCCCGCTTGGAGCCGGACCAAGGGCCAAGGAATCATGAGTCCCCTGCACTAACCGCTGTGCTACGGGCCCGCCGGGGAAAGCCGCCGGAGAATGCAGTTTAGAAATGTCGTCGACGGCCGTACCGGGCATCTCTACAATCGCGGCTGTGAAGATATTCAGCGCTCTCTATGACCGCGTGCTCAGTTGGAGCCGCCACCCGCACGCCGACCGCTACCTGGGCGTCGTCAGCTTCACTGAATCGTCGTTCTTCCCGATCCCGCCCGATGTCCTGCTGGCGCCCATGACGCTGGCCCGACCGACGCGATGGGTGTACCTCGCGGCGCTGACGACCGTCACCTCGGTTTTGGGCGGCCTGTTCGGGTATCTCATCGGCCACTGGGCGATCGATGCCGTCCTGCCCTGGCTGCAGAAGGTCGGCTACATGGGCCACTTCGAGACCGCCCAACGGTGGTTCAAGGACTACGGCTTCTGGGCCATCTTCGCCGCCGGCTTCACGCCCATCCCCTACAAGGTCTTCACCGTCGCCGCGGGCGCCGCATCGATGGCGCTCGCGCCGTTCATCCTGGGGTCGGTCATCGGCCGGGGCGCCCGGTTCTTCCTGGTCGCGGCCTTGGTCCGCTTCGGCGGCGCACCCATCGAAGCGCAGATCCGCCGCTACATCGACACCATCGGGTGGACGGTCCTCGCGGCGCTGCTGATCCTGCTGATCATCTGACGGCTCTGACCGGCGCCGCAGCGGTCAGCCACGGATCCCGCCGCGACGGATACCGATCCGGCTCCAAGCGATCGCTGCATGACGCGCATGCAGCCATCGCTTTGAACCTCGGCAGTCCTCAAGCCCGAGCGCGATCGAGCCACTCCCTCAGCCGCTGCAACTGAGGAAGCCAACGAACGACATCGACACGTGGCAAGACGGCCCGAACAGAGTCGAGCAAGGGCGCTGCCGACTCGATCGATGATTCCCTCGCCAGTCGACCCGCTTGAGTGAGCAGGATCCGTTTCGACCGTCCGTCGTTGCGATCAGCCACGATCCGCACGAACCCTTTCGACTTCAATCGCCGCAGAGTGCTCGTAAGTGTCGCGCGCGACACCTGCATGATCTCAGCCAAGCGGGCCGGGGTCTCGTTGTCCCCCGTCCGTACGAGATGGTTCAGGATCGCGAACTGCGCGCTGGTCAGCCCATGGGGTAGCACTTTTCCGAAGGCGGCATTCGCGAGCTGATCGATGATCCCGATCTCAGTGAACAACTGGAACAGGAGATCCACCTCGGATCGGGCTTTGCCCTGCTTCACCTCCTCATCACACGAGGTGCGCTTGGAGCCCCCGCCGCGGGGCCGGTTTGATGGTTTTGGCATATCCGATACGGTACAACATCTGCACACGCTCGCCCCGGCCGATCAGGCGATGCGCCTCTTCGTAAAGCTCACGCATCTCAGGATACTCCTGCAGCGCCTGGCTCCACGGATGTATCGCGAGATCCAGTGCCGTCGCCTGCAGATTTGCCCGGACGTACGCACGCCCTGCTTTGAGCTGATCTGTCCGGTCCTTGTTCCGATTCGAGATCCAACCGAACGCCCGCGCCGACATCGCCATCTTCTTGTAAAGATCGAGACCTTGCTGAAAGGCACTGGAGGTCGGGTCCGCGAGCGCCTCTCGGGTCACCATTCCCAGGCGACGACCGACTTCGATCATCGCCCCCTCAAGCGCGATGCCGTCCGGGTCAGCCGCCACCTCGGTAGCGCCTATGCGCATCAGATCGACAGACTCTTGATTGGCCGCAGGCGTCGTCAATTCCCTGACATGGGCGCGCCAGGTCAGATCCCGGAGAGAGGCCGCGAGGTCAGTGTTACCGATCGTCGACGATGAGGCTTGATGTACGCGCCCCGCTCCGGCGAGCGCTGCCAGTGCGGCGTCCGGGACGTCGCGATCCTGGTAGATCGTCTTGTTGGAGCGCCTCGCGAGGATCTGCTTGAAAAGGGCGTCGCGCGTTGCGATGCCCGTCACGAACCGGACCCGTGCAACCGCACGACGATCAAGACGACGCATATCCTCGCCGTCCGGGAACGCGACGATCTCCACGCCATACCCCTCTTCAGCAGCGGCGATCGACATCAACTCCAGTAAGGCCCCGCAGCCGATCGTGATCTGCCGATCGAAAGGATCGGTCACCGGAAGACGCCGTTCGAGATCGACATGGAGCGCAAGCGAATCATCACCGACGAGCTTGACCAGCCAGGGCTGCAGGTTGTGCGGGTTGGGAGCGAGCAATGCATACGACAATGCCCGCTTCCTGATGTCATCGTACTGCCCGGCGTGAAGCCACGGACCACGCGCGGAGTCGGAAGCACCAGAGCAGCCCGGCGCAGCGGCTGCCACCACGAAACCACCACCGATCAGCCGCAACGCTCTCCGACGGTCCAGCATGGGGCTGACTCCTCGTTCGATGTCGTACGACTATAGTACGGCATCGAACTATCTTCAATCACCTCCCATCTGACCATGCGCAACCATGCCTTCATCACGACCCGGAGATCAGGGTCGGTCCGGTGGCGCCCTCGCCAGCCCATGGCTTGGGATGCGCCTTGCTTTTCAGCCCGGGAATCGAATCGATCAAAACCTGACTCATCGATCTGCAAGACTGGGCCCGCTTGGATTCGAACCAAGGACCAAGGGATTATGAGTCCCCTGCACTAACCGCTGTGCTACGGGCCCGCCGAGAAGCGCCTAGTCTATCCGCAGCGTCGCGCCCTTTCAGCCCTTGAAGTCCTTCGCGACGATGTAGACCTCGCGCGACTCGGGGCGCGAGGCCTTGGGCTTGCGGATCGACACCTTGCCGAAGGACTTGCGCAGCTCCTTCACGTAATCGTCCGACCCCTGGCCCTGGAACATCTTGGCGACGAAGTTGGCGCCGGGCGCCAGCATCTGCCGTACGGCGTCGAGGGCGAGGTCGAGGAAATACATGGAGCGCGCCTGGTCGGCGGAGTCGATGCCGCTCAGGTTCGGCGCGATATCCGAGACGATCAGGTCGAACTTGCCCTCGCCGAGCCAGTTGCGGATCTGCTCCACCACGGCATCGCTCGTGAAGTCGCCCTGGATGAAATCGACGTTGCGGATCGGGTCCATGGGCAGGATGTCGGTCGCCAGCACCCGGCCCTTGGCGCCGACCGCCTTGGCGGCGACCTGCGACCAGCCGCCGGGGGCCGAGCCAAGGTCCAGCACCCGCATCCCGGGGCGCATCAGACGGTCCTTCTCGTCGAGCTCGATGAGCTTGTAGGCGGACCTCGACCGGTAGCCGTCGATCTGGGCCTGCTTGACGAAGGGATCGGTGACGTGGCGGCGCAGCCAGCTGCCGCTGCTCTTGGAACGGGCCATGATGAGGATAGACTAGCGCGATTCGAGGCCTCTGTCGGGACCACCGACCAGGAAACGGACCATGATCCGCATCACCGAACTGTCGCTCCCCTGGGGCGACCCCACCGAAGCGCGCACCCAGGACGCGCTGCGCCGCGCCATCCTCAAGCGCCTCGGACTGCGCGAACCTGACCTCGAGTCCTTCACGGTCTTCAAGCGCAGCCACGACGCGCGGCGCAAGGACCGCGAGCTCGCTTTCGTCTACATCGTCGATGTCGCGGTGCGCGACGAGGCAGGGGTGCTCGCGGCGCACCGCGATGACCGGCATGTGATCCCTTCGCCCGACACCGCTTTCCATCCGCCGCCGCGCAGCGCAGGCAGGGACACGGACCGGCCGTTGGTGGTCGGCTTCGGCCCCTGCGGACTCTTCACGGCGTTGGTCCTTGCGCAGCAGGGCTATCGGCCGATCGTGCTCGAACGCGGCCGCGACGTGCGGCGGCGCACGCAGGACACCTGGGGACTGTGGCGCAAACGCACGCTCACGCCGGAATCGAACGTGCAGTTCGGCGAGGGCGGCGCGGGACTGTTCTCGGACGGCAAGCTCTACAGCCAGATCAAGGACCCGCGCCACCTCGGCCGGCAGGTGATGCGCGAGTTCGTGCGCGCCGGTGCGCCGCCCGAGATCATGTGGGTCAACAAGCCGCACATCGGCACCTTCCGCCTCACGGGCGTGGTGGCGCGGATGCGCGAGGAGATCATCGCCTTGGGCGGCGAGATCCGCTTCGGGCAGAAAGTCGTCGACCTGTTGGTCGAGCCGGCTCCGGCAGGCACCGACCCGGCCGGCGCAAGTACGGTCGCAGAAGGGACCCTGCAAGTGCGTGGCGTGCAGCTCGAGGGCGGTGAGGTCATCGAGTCGCGGCATGTGGTGCTCGCGCTCGGCCACAGCTCGCGCGACACCTTCCGCATGCTGCACCGCCGCGGCGTCTTCATGGAGGCAAAACCGTTCGCGATCGGCTTCCGCATCGAGCATCCGCAGTCGATGATCGACCGCGCGCGGCTCGGGCGCTTCGCGGGACATCCGGCAATCGGCGCTGCCGACTACAAGCTCGTTCACCATGCCGCCAACGGTCGTTCGGTCTACAGTTTCTGCATGTGTCCGGGCGGCACGGTGGTCGCTGCAACCTCCGAGCCGCAGCGCGTGGTCACCAACGGCATGAGCCAGTACTCGCGCAACGAGCGTAACGCCAACGCGGGCATCGTGGTCGGCATCGACCCGGAGCGGGATTTCCCGGGTAGTCCGCTCGCCGGCATCGACCTGCAGGAGCGGCTCGAGAGCCTCGCCTTCGAGATGGGCGGCGGGGACTATTCGGCGCCCGCACAGTTGGTGGGCGATTTCATTGCCGGACGGCCTTCGACCACGCTCGGCGAAGTGGAGCCCTCGTACAAGCCGGGCGTGAAGCCGACGGACCTCGCGCCGCTGCTGCCCGCAGACTGCATCGCGGCGATGCGCGAGGCGCTGCCGGTGTTCGGACGGCAGATCCGCGGCTTCGACCGCGACGATGCGGTCTTGACCGGTATCGAGAGCCGCACCTCCTCGCCGCTGCGCATCACGCGCGACCCGGCGACGCTGCAGAGCCTCAACGTACGCGGGCTCTATCCCGGCGGCGAGGGCGCGGGCTACGCGGGCGGCATCCTCTCTGCGGGCGTCGATGGCATCAAGCTCGCCGAAGCAGTGGCGATGGACCTGCATGGCCACCCGGCGGAGCACGCCGCTGCGCGACCGACGTCAGCACGGGCGGCGCCAACACGGCAGGCCCGCGCATGATGACCGCCACGGAACTCCGGTTCGAAGACCTCAAGCGCCTGCGCGACCGTGAAGGCCGCGCAGAACTCGGCTTTTTCCTGGCTGAGGGCGAGCATCTGGTGCTGGAACTTGGCCGGGCGCTCGCGCACCGCCCCGCGCTCGCCGCGTCGCGCATCCTCGTCAGCCATGAATACCTTGAGCGCGGACTGCCTGCGGGCTTCCCGTCGCAGTTGCCGCGCGACACCTTCAACGCCCGGCAGATGGCGCCGCTGAGCGACACCCGCTCGCCACAAGGTGTGATCGCCGTCGTACCCATCCTGCCCTCGCCGCCGCCCGTCGCAGGCGAGCGCGCGGTCTACCTGCATGAGATCCAGGATCCCGGAAACCTCGGCACGATCCTGCGCACGCTGGCATGGTTCGGCGGCTTCCGTTGCCTGCTGTCGCCCGACAGCGTCGATCCGCACAACGCCAAGGTGGTGCGCGCCAGCATGGGCGCGGTGTTCAAGCTGCCGTTCGAGACCGAAGTAACCCTCGAGACGCTGCGCCAGCGCTACTCGACGATCGCGTTGATGGACGTCGGGGGCCGCCCGATCACCGCGGAGGGCGACACCGCCCGGGGCGTCGTGGCGGCCGATTGCCTGATGTTCGGCAACGAGGGGCGCGGCGCCTCGGAGGGGATGCGCGCGCTGGCGGGCGATGCCATCTTCAAGATACCCGGCGCTGTGTCGCCGCTTGGACCCGTCGTCGAGTCGCTCAACCTGGCGGCCGCCGTCCAGATCTGCGCCTACGAGCTCCGCCGCTGCTGATCGGCACATCGGACAACGGCCAGCGCACACCCGCCGGGCGCCGGATGATGGACACTGCATGCCGTGTATCGAAGTCATCGACATAATCGATTGGCCAGGACACGCGGCAGCGCGCATCATCCGAGACACACTCAAAGTTAATGAGGTCCATCATGTCATCCCAAGGTAAATGCCCCGTCATGCACGGCGCGATCACCTCCGGCACCTCCAGCAACACCGCTTGGTGGCCGGAGAACCTGAACCTCGACATCCTGCACCAGCACGATGTGAAGACCGACCCGCTGCCGGACTTCGACTACCGCGATGCGGTGAAGTCGCTGGATGTCGCGGCCTTGAAGGCGGATCTGACGCGCCTGATGACGGACAGCCAGGACTGGTGGCCAGCCGATTGGGGCCACTACGGCGGCCTCATGATCCGCATGGCCTGGCACGCTGCGGGCACCTACCGCGTGGCTGACGGCCGCGGCGGCGGGGGCACGGGCAACCAGCGGTTCGCGCCGCTCAACTCCTGGCCCGACAACGCCAACCTCGACAAGGCGCGCCGCCTGCTGTGGCCGATCAAGAAGAAGTACGGCAACCGTCTGAGCTGGGCCGACCTCATCATCCTCGCCGGCAATGTCGCCTACGAGTCGATGGGCCTCAAGACCTTCGGCTTCAGCTTCGGCCGCAAGGACATCTGGCACCCCGAGAAGGACATCTACTGGGGCTCGGAGAAGGAATGGCTGGCGGCCAGCCGCTACGAGGGCGAGGACCGCGCGGCACTCGAGAACCCGCTCGCGGCCGTGCAGATGGGCCTCATCTACGTGAATCCCGAAGGTGTCGGCGGCAAACCCGACCCCTTGCGCACCGCGCAGGATGTGCGCGTCACCTTCGCGCGAATGGCCATGGATGACGAGGAGACGGTCGCGTTGACCGCCGGCGGCCACACGGTCGGCAAGGCCCATGGCAACGGCAGCGCGGCGGACCTCGGTCCTGCCCCTGAAGGCGAGGGACTGGACGCGCAGGGCCTCGGCTGGCTCAAAAAGAAAGGCCGTGGCATCGGCCGTGACACCGTCACGAGCGGCATCGAGGGCGCTTGGACGACCTACCCGACGAAGTGGGACAACGGCTACTTCCACTTGTTGCTGGGCTACGAATGGGAGCTCAAGAAGAGCCCGGCCGGTGCGTGGCAGTGGGAGCCGATCGGCATCAAGGAGGAGGACAAGCCCGTCGATGTCGAAGATCCGTCCATCCGCTACAACCCGATCATGACCGATGCGGATATGGCGATGAAGATGGACCTCGCCTACCGCAAGATCTCGGAGCGCTTCCACAAGGATCCGGCCTATTTCTCTGAAGTCTTCGCGCGCGCCTGGTTCAAGCTCACGCATCGCGACCTCGGACCGAAGGCCCGCTACATCGGTCCGGAGGTCCCGCAGGAGGACCTGATCTGGCAGGACCCGGTGCCCGCCGGCAGCAAGGACATCGATGTCGCGGCCATCTCTGCGGCGATCGCCGCCAGCGGGCTCACGGTCGCTGAACTCGTGGCGACCGCTTGGGACAGCGCTCGCACCCATCGCGGCTCTGACCATCGGGGCGGCGCCAACGGCGCGCGTATCCGGCTCGCGCCGCAGAAGGACTGGGAAGGCAACGAACCCGACCGCCTGCGCAAGGTGCTCGGCGTGCTCGAGCCCATCGCCACGAAGCACGGCGCGAGCGTCGCCGATGTCATCGTGCTCGGCGGCAATATCGGGCTTAATCAGGCGATCAAGGCGGCGGGCCTCGATGTGCCGGTGCCGTTCTCGCCGGGGCGCGGCGACGCCTCGGCCGCGCAGACGGATGCGGCGTCGTTCGCCGTGCTCGAACCGCTGGCCGACGGCTTCCGCAACTGGCAGAAGCAGGACTATGCGGTGAAGCCCGAGGAGATGCTGCTCGACCGTGCGCAGCTGATGGGCCTCACGGCCCGCGAGATGACCGTGCTGGTCGGCGGCATGCGGGCGCTCGGCACCAACCACGGCGGCACCCGCCATGGCGTGTTCACGGACCGGGTCGGGCAGCTCACCAACGATTTCTTCGTGACCCTCACCGACATGGCGTACACCTGGAAGCCGACGGGCCGGAACTCCTACGAGATCGTGGAGCGCAAGAGCGGCAAGGTCAGACACACCGCGACCCGGGTCGACCTCGTGTTCGGCTCCAACTCGATCCTGCGCGCCTATGCGGAGTTCTATGCCCAGGACGACAACCGCGAGCGGTTCGTGCGCGATTTCGTCGCGACCTGGACCAAGGTCATGGAGGCCGACCGCTACGACCTGTGATGCAGAAGGCTTGATAGAATCCGCCGGTGATGCATTCGACCGCTGACCAGTCCCCCGTAGGCCACCGGCGACGGTCCGCCGACGACCGGATCGGCGTATTATCGGGCGATCCGCGCCTCGTCGCGCCCCTCACCCTGGAGTGCCATGCTCTACTCGCACCCGGGAGTCGAATCCGCGCTGCAGCGACTGCGGGATACGGGCGCCCGCTGACCGGATTTCCCCTACCTGCCCAAGGAACCCTGACATGAAGCTCTACTACTCCCCCGGTGCCTGCTCGCTCGCCGCCCACATCGCGCTCCACGAGACGGGCCTGCCGTTCGACGCGGTCAAAGTCGAAGGCCGTGGCCAGAAGACCGCGGGCGGCGAGGAGTACGTCAAGGTGACACCGAAGAATTACGTGCCGGCGCTGCGCCTCGACGATGGCGAGGTGCTGACCGAGGGCACGGCCATCCTGCCCTTCATCGCCGACCTCAAGCCCGGGAGCGGTCTCGCACCCGCCCATGGCACATTCGCGCGTTACCGCCTGCACGAGTGGTTGGGCTACATCAACTCCGAAGTGCACAAGAATTTCAGCCCGTTCTTCACCCCGGGCGTGACCGACGAGCAGAAGGCCGTGGCGCGCGCCAACCTCGGCAAGCGCTTCGATTTCCTGCAGCAGTCGCTCGAGGGTCGCGAGCATCTGCTCGGCGGTGGCTTCACGGTCGCCGATGCCTATCTGTTCACCGTGCTCGGCTGGTGCCGTTATGTCGGCATGGACCTCACGCCATGGCCGACGCTGCAGGCCTACCACCAGCGCATCGCGCAACGCCCGTCGGCACAGGCCGCGATGCGCGCAGAAGGGCTCATCAAGTGAGCGACACGCCCGGGAGCGTTGCAGCCTCGGGCGGTCCGCCCGCCTATCTGCTCGTGCAGGGCAAGGTCACCGACCTCGAGGGCTTCAAGGCCTACAATGCGGCGCTGCCGCCGATCTACCGCAAGTACGGTGGGCACTACCTGACGGTGACACCGGCCCCCAAGGTCGAGGTCGCCGAGGGCGACCCGCGCGGCGAGAGCATCCTCATCGCGCGGTTTCCCTCCAAGGACGCGGCCTGGGGATTCTGGAGGTCGGCCGAGTACGAGGCGGCAAAGAAGTTGCGCGAAGGCAAGGGCCGCTTCTTCGTGACCGTGCTCGAAGGCCTGCCGATCAAAGACTCCCCTGCCACATGATCTTCACGCCGACCGCTGCGACGCCCCGCTAAGCTGTCCGCCTCACTGGCCGAGGACGACCCGATGACCCGCAAACCCGTCTATTTCGGCGCCCTCCTCGAGCAACGGCTGTCGCGGCGCGGATTCTTCGCCGCCTCCGGTGCCGCGGCAGCCGCCGGCGCCCTGCCCGCCCTCGGCGCGGGGACGGATGCGGGTCGCGACGCGAAGACGAAGGCCTACTCGGCCCTCGCGCCCTCACGGGAAGACGCGCTGCGGCTCTCGCCGGGGTTGCGCTCGCAACTGCTCATCGGCTTCGGCGATCCGCTCTACGCTGGCGATGCCGGGCTTTCTGCGCGTGACCTGCGCACGCTCGATTGGCTGGACCGCGACGCGGCGGTGCGCCAAGAGCGCCGCTTCGGCACCAACAACGACGCGCTCGCGTTCTTCCCGCTGCGCGGGCGTCGCGATGCCGGGCTGCTCTGCGTGAACCACGAATACGTGGATGAGCTCGTGTTCGCAGGCCTGTCCGGCTCCGAAGCGGACCAGGCGCGACAGGTCGCCGCGATGATCGCGGCGCGACCGCAGGCGGTCGCCTGGATGCAGGCGGCGCACGGCGTGAGCGTGCTCGAAGTGCGCCGCGGGATGCGCGGTTGGCGCGTGGTGCAAGGCGCGCCCGCGACGCGGCGCATCACGGCCAACACCCCGATCGAGATCTCCGGGCCTGCGCGCGGCGCACCGCTCATGCAGACCGCTGCCGACCCCGGCGGCACGCGTGCGCTCGGCACCTTCGCCAACTGCGCGGGCGGCAAGACGCCCTGGGGCACCTACCTCACCGCCGAAGAGAACATCCAGGATTACTTCGGCGGGGCACGGACCTGGGCGGGCAGCGCGGACGCCGACGAGGCGACGAAGCGTGCGCACCGCCGCTGGCCGCTGCGCGAGCGCTCGGCCTACGGCTGGGATACCGTCGATCCGCGTTTCGATGTCCGACGTGAACCGCGCGAGGCGCTGCGGCACGGTTGGATCGTCGAGATCGACCCGCAGGACCCGACTGCGGCGCCGCGCAAGCGCACTGCGCTCGGCCGCTTCTGCCACGAAGGCGCGAACACCATCCTGACGAAGGACGGTCGCGTCGCCGCCTATATGGGCGACGACGCCAGGTTCGAGTACGTCTACAAGTTCGTCACCCGTGACCGTTTCGACCCGAAGGACCGCGCCGCGAACCGCGACCTCCTCGACCACGGCACGCTCCATGTCGCACGCTTCGATGCCGACGGACGCGGCGAGTGGCTGCCGCTGGTGCACGATGAGCGCGGCCCCTTGAACAGCGCCGCCGGCTTCGCAAGCCAAGCGGAGGTCGTGATCCGCTGCCGCGAGGCCGCGGACGTGCTCGGCGCGACGCCCATGGACCGGCCCGAGGACGTCGAACCGAGCCCGGTGACGGGACGCGTCTACATGGCGCTCACCAAGAACGATTCGCGCGCGCCGGAGCGGCGCGAGTTCATGGGCCGCAACATCGATCTCGGCCCGAACGCCGCGAATCCGCGACCGAAGAACGACTTCGGCCACATCGTCGAGCTCATCGAGGATGGCGACGATGCGGCGAGCTCGCGCTTCGCCTGGAACGTGTTCCTGCTCGCCGGCGACCCGCGCAACGGCGCGGCGCGTTTCCTGACGCGCGCCGAGGACCTCGCCGCCGGCCAGCTTGCGCGCGAGGATGTCTATTACGCGGGATACGCCGACCGCGGCGCCGTGAGCCCGATCGCCTGCCCGGACAACCTCGGTTTCGATCCTACGGGTCGCCTGTGGGTGGTGACCGACGCCGACACCGCCCTCATCGGCAACAACGGCTGCTTCGTGGTGCCGACGACCGGTCCCGATCGCGGACGGCTCACGCAGGTGCTGAGCGCGCCCGTCGGCGCCGAAGTCTGCGGCTGCGAATTCACGCCCGACGGCAAGACGCTGTTCCTCAGCATCCAGCACCCCGGCGAGGGCGGCACCGTGGACGCGCCCGCGAGCCATTGGCCGGACGGCGGCGGCTTGCCCGCGCGCTCGGCGGTCATCGCCGTCAGCCGTGAGGACGGCGCGCCGCTCTGACGGCGACCGCAGCGCCCACGATGCTGGACTTCCTCGATCGCGAGACGGCGGCCGGACACCGGCTCGTCGCGGCGTTCGTCATCGCCACCGAAGGCTCGACCTACCGCAAGCCGGGCGCGTCGATGTTGCTGTCGTCGAGCGGCCTGCGCTGCGGCCTGCTGAGCGGCGGCTGTCTCGAGGGGGACCTGCACGAACACGCCCAGCACCTGCTGGCCGGTGACGCTCGCATCCTCGAGCGCCGTTACGACGGCCGCAGTTCCGATGATCCGATCTGGGGCCTGGGCCTCGGCTGCGAGGGTGCGATGCGCATCCTGCTCTGGCGCCTCGATGCGGGAAGTTCCCTGACGCTGCTGCGCGGATGGTTGTCTGCAGAGGCGCGCCGCGAACCTGCGCTGCTCGAGATCGACCTCGCGAGCGGTGATGGCGCGCTGTCGCTCGGCAGCGCGCTGTGCGGCGATGCCGACGGCGCTTCGCCGTCAGGCATGCTGTCTCCCGGTCGCGCGATGCTGCGCGACGGCTCCTTCGCGGTCGCCGCGGCGCGCGTCCCCGCGCTGCTGCTCTGCGGCGCCGGCCCCGATGCCGAGCCGGTGGTACGCATCGCGGCACTGCTCGGCTGGCAGGTCACGGTCATCGACCACCGTCCCGCCTACGTCGAGGCTGCGCGGTTCCCGGGCGCACGCCGCGTCGCACAGGTCGACGCGGCCGATCCGGGCGCGGTGGCACCGCTCGACGGATTCGATGCCGCCGTGGTGATGAGCCACAACCTCGTAGCCGACGGTCGCTACCTTGCAGCGCTGGCCACGAGCGCGATCCCGTACGTCGGGCTGCTGGGCCCAGCGGCGCGGCGCGAACGCCTGGCCGCCGAGCTCGGTCCTCTGGCCGAGGCGCTGCGGCCGCGGCTGCGCGCGCCGGTGGGGCTCGACCTCGGCGGCGGGACACCGGAGGCGATCGCGCTCGCCATCGTCGCCGAGATCCAGGCCGCCCTGCACAGCCGGCCCGCCACGTCCTTCGGTCAGCCGCTCACTTCGCGCTGACCGCCGGATCGAAGCGCCGGAACCACTCGAGGACGCGATCGTCGCGTTCGCGGCCCTTCATCTGCAGACCGTGCGTGTCGCCCTCGTAGACCACGAGATCATGGACCTTGCCGAGCTCGCGCAGGCGGGCGGCGAACGGCAGGGCGTGCGCAGCCGCGGAGACGATGGGGTCGGCGCCGCCATGCAGGATGAGCACCGGAGGGCGCAGTTCTTCGGCCCAAGCCATGGCGGAGCGTGCGCGCAACGCGCCCTCGGGATCGGCACCGAAGCCTGGGATCAGGCGCCGCGCCGTCGCGAGGCTGCCGGCCTCCGCCGCCGTCCTGCCCGCCGCCCGGCCCTGCGCGCCCGACGCGCGTGCGTCGCGCAGGTCCGTGGGTGCGCCGACCGTGGCGATCGCGAGGTAGGGCGCGCCAGCGCGCGCCGCGAGCAGCGCCATCATGCCGCCGCGTGAGTAGCCCAGCGCGAACACCCGCTGCGGATCGACATAGGGCAGCGCTTGCCCGACGCGCGTCACCGCGAGCACGTCGCGCACATCGGCGCCGCCGAACTCTTCACGGCCCTCGCCGCCGTCATTGCCGCGGTACTGCGTGCCGATGACGACATACCCGGCACGCACGAAGCGGTCGAAGCCGAACTGGGAGTTGGGCCGCAGCTTCGAGTCCTCGAGCGCGCCGCCACGATGGAACACGAGGAGCGGCAAGCGGTCGCCCTCGCGCGCTGCGGCGGGCCGCCAAAGATATCCCACGACCCTCAGCCCGTCGCTGAGGTAGGTGATGCGCTCGCAGGTGACGCCGGGGGCGCCGCGGGCGAGGTATTCGGCCTCGGAGAGCACCGAGGCCTCCGCCACCGCGGGCGGGCTCATCGCGAGCCCCTGCGACTTCGCGGCCGCCGCTTCCTGGCGGTAGTTCGCCATCTGACGCGAACGGTAGTCCCCATAGTCGGGATCCCGCGCCGGGCAAGGTTCGCGCGCGACGATGCGATCGTCCGTGGCCGCGGTCTCGAGCGCACTCGCGATCGCGCTTGCAGGCAGGGCCGTGGCGGCGAGCCACAACGCCGCGCCGAGCATCCAGACCCTCACCGGGCGCGTCGTGCACCTCGTCGCCCGATCTCGTTCGGTCATCATCGTGCGCTCCTGCAGTCGAGCATGCCCTCAGGTCCGTCGGCGGATGCCGCGCACCGGCTCCGCCTGCAGCGGATCCTCGGGCCAGTAGTGCCGAGGATAACGGCCGCGCATGTCCTTGCGCACCTCGACATAGGCGTTGCGCCAGAAGCTCGCGAGGTCGGCGGTCACCTGCAGCGGTCGCTGCGCGGGTGAGAGCAGCTTGAAGGTCACGGGCAGGCGCCCGTCCGCGAGCCGTGGCGTCGTCGCCATGCCGAACACCTCCTGCATGCGCATCGATGCACAAGGCGCGAGGTCATCGAGATAGTCGATGCGGATGCGCGAACCCGTGGGCACGGTGAGGTGCGAGGGCAGCCAATCGTCGAGCCTGCGGCAACGCTCGGCGCCGAGCCGCAGCCGCAATGCGTCCATCACGGGCAGGCGCGCGAGGTGGCTGCGGCGCGTGATCCCCTCGAGCCAGGGCTCGAGCCAATCGTGGTCCACGGCGAGGGCTTCTGCGGAAAAGTCCGGCCAGTCTCCGGTGCCCGGCAGGGCGCTGCGGCGCGCGAGCCCGACACGCGCGCAGAACGCGCGTGCCTCGTCGGTCCACGGCAGCGCGTCCACGCCGAGCTGCCGCAGACCCTCCTGCATCGCCGCGAGCGCAGCCTCGGGTGGCACCCGGGGCAGCGGCTTCTCGGCGATCACGAGTCCATCGATCCGTTCCACCTCGCGCGCCACCACGGCCTCGTCTTGGGACGACCATGCGACCTCGACCTCGCGCCGCAGGCGTCCGTCGGCCGCCGCTTCCAGCGTCGCGCGGTCGAGGGCGGCGGCGAGCAGGATGCGCGCCTCGCGATCCCGATCGTCGAGGTCGAGTGCGACGATGAACTCGCTGCGGCCGAGCCGATCGACATGCGCGAACGCGGCGCCGCGGCCGTTCGCGAGGAGAAAGCGCGGCGCATCGCCCGTGCGACGGCGCCCGATGCGATCCGGATAGGCGCAGGCCAGCAAGCCCGCAGCACCGAGCGACGGACGTGGATCGACCGTCGGCCCCTCTGCGGGGCGACGATCGACCAGACGGCGCTCGAAGAGCTCGGCATTGCGGCGCACGCGCGCCACCGCGCCCGGATCAAGATCGGCCGCGCCACGCCCCCGACCAAGCACCAGATCGAGACAGGCCAGCACGTCGGCATCGCGGGCCTCGCCGGGCCGGCCCCGCAGGAGATCGCGCTCGCCGAGCACGGCGGCGAGCTGCGTGCCCAGCCGCGACTCGCCGCGACGCTGCGCCTCGAGCAGCAGGTGCGCGAGCCGCGGGTGCGTCGGCAGGCGTGCGAGCGCCCGACCGTGCGCGGTGATGCGCCGGGCGTCGTCCAAGGCACCGAGCCGCTGCAGAAGGTCCCGCGCGCTGTCGAGCATGGGTGCGGGCGGGACATCCAGCCACGGCAGGGTCATCGCCTGATCCGCACCCCACTCCGCCAGGTCGAGCGCGAGCGGTGCGAGATCCGCCTCGACGATCTCGGGCGGCGTCTGCGCCGCGAGGCTGCGCTGCGCGCCCTCGCTCCACAACCGGTAGCACGCCCCTTCGGCCACGCGTCCGGCGCGACCCGCGCGCTGGTCAGCGGCAGCGCGCGAGATGCGCCGGGTCTCGAGGCGGCTCATGCCGGTCACCGGATCGAACGCCGCGCGGCGCACCAGTCCCGAGTCGACGACCGCACGCACGCCGGGCAGCGTCAGACTGGTCTCGGCGATGTTGGTGGCGAGCACCACGCGGCGGCGTCCGCCGGGGTCGGGCGCCAAGGCGCGCGCCTGCTCCGCGGGCGGCAGTTCGCCATACAAGGGCAGCAGTACCACCGAGCCTTTGACCTCGGGCATGCCCTCGAGCATCGCGAGCGCGCGGCGGATCTCGCCGGCACCCGGCAGGAACGCGAGCACGTCGCCCTCACACTCCCGCAGGGCGCGTTGCACGGCGAGCGCGAGCAGCCGCTCGGGCGACTCGTCACCGCCCGGCAGGACCGGCATCGCACGGCCCACATATCGCACCGCCACCGGGTACATGCGCCCCGCTGCCGTGACCACGGGCGCCGTCGCGCCGGTGGCGCGCGTGAGCAGCGCGGACACCGCCGCGCCGTCGAGCGTCGCCGACATCACGACGATCCGCAGGTCGGTGCCGAGCGTGGCGCGGGCGTCGAGGCACAGCGCGAGCCCCGTGTCGGCCTGCAGGCTGCGCTCGTGGAACTCGTCGAACAGCACCACCGCCACGCCCTCGAGCGCGGGGTCGGACTGCAGCATGCGCGTGAGCACGCCCTCCGTGACCACCTCGATGCGGGTGTGCGGACCGACCCGCGTGTCGAGGCGCATGCGATGACCGACGGTCATACCGACGGTCTCACCCAGCGTCTCGGCCATGCGCTGCGCGACCGCGCGCGCGGCCAAGCGGCGCGGCTCGAGCATCAGGATCTTGCGACCCCGCACCCAGGGCTCGTCGAGCAAGGCGAGCGGCACCACGGTGCTCTTGCCTGCGCCCGGCGGCGCCTCGAGCACCGCCGCCGGGGCCGCAGCCAGCGCCGCCCGGAGCGCGGGCAGCGCCTCGAGGATCGGCAGGGTGGGCAGCGCGGGTCTCGGCGGAGGCATGGGGATGCGGCGGCTCGCAGCGCGCGCAAGCTTGCGCGGCGGAGGGGGGATTGTATGCAATCGCCCCGGTGAAGGTCCTGAGACTGGAGCGCTGCCTCGATGCGGGGCATCATGTACATGTGAGAGGGCGGCCACGGGGGTCGCCCGAGCGATCGAAGACGGGTTGCGGGCCACCCGGCCCGCCGACACCGACACCCAGGGAGCGTGACATGCGTCTCGACAAAATGCGCCGCAGCAGCAACGTGGAAGATGCCCGAGGCCAGCGTGCCGGCGGTGGCGGTCGCGGCGGCCTGAAGCTCGGCCTCGGCGGCATCGTGCTCGCATTGCTGGCCTCGTGGCTCCTCGGCATCGACCCGCGCGTGGCGCTCGGCGTCGCGCAGGTCGGCACCTCCGTGATGGGCGGAGGCGGCGCGGCGGGCGGCAGCGCAGCGGCACCCGCGGCCGCGCTGGGCACCCCGACGGATGCCGCAGGCGATGCTGCGAGCGCCGTGCTCGGTGACACCGAGGAGACCTGGACCGAGATCTTCAAGGCGGGCGGCGCGCAGTACAAACCGCCGGTGCTGAAGCTCTTCAGCGGCGAGGTGGTGACCGCCTGCGGCCGTGCGAACTCGGGTGCCGGCCCGTTCTACTGCCCCGGCGACCAGAAGGTCTACATCGACCTGTCGTTCTGGAACGAACTCGAGACGCAGTTCAAGGCGGCCGGCGACTTCGCGCAGGCCTACGTCATCGCGCACGAGGTCGGCCACCATATCCAGACCATCACCGGCATCTCCAAGCAGGTGCGCGAGGCGCAATCGCGCGCTAGCAAGGCCCAACAGAACCAGTTGCAGGTGCTGATGGAACTGCAGGCGGATTGCTATGCCGGCATCTGGGCGCACCATGCCGAGCGCTCGCGGCAGATCCTCGAGCAGGGCGACATCGAAGAGGCGCTCGCCGCGGCTTCCGCCGTCGGCGACGACACCATCCAGAAACGCATGCAGGGCTACGTGCAGCCCGAGTCCTTCACCCACGGCACGGCCCAACAACGCATGCAGTGGTTCAAGCGCGGGCTCGAGACGGGCTCGATGCAGGCCTGCGACACCTTCAAGGCCGGCGCCTGACCGTGGCGCCGAACACCGCCGTGACAGCGCTGCCGTTCCGCGGTCTGGCCGCGCTCGCGCTGGCGGCCCTGGCGATGGCCGGTTGTGCCACCGCGCCGCGCGCCGGGGCGCCGGGCCCGAGCGTCGGCGCCGCTGCCGGTCCCTCCGAGGACGCGGCGCTGCAGCGCGCCCGCCGCCTGCTGGCCTCCACCATCCTCGTCGACGGACACAACGACCTGCCCTACGCGGTCCGCGGCTACAAGGATGCGCCGGGCGACATCGTCGCCTACGACCTGCGCAAGCCCACGCCCGGTGACACCGACCTCGCGCGCTTGCGGGCGGGCGGCCTCGGCGCGCAGTTCTGGTCGGTCTACATCCCCGGCGAGGGGCGTGGGCCGTTCGCGCGCCCGCAGCTCGAGCAGATCGAGATCGCGCGCCGCATCATCGCGCGCTACCCGGACACCTTCCGCTTCGCGACCACGGTGGCGGAGATCCGCGCCGCGCGCCGCGACGGCAAGATCGCCTCGATGCTCGGGATGGAAGGCGGCTACGGCATCGAGAACTCGCTCGGCGCGCTGCGCGCCTACTACGACCTCGGCGTGCGCTACATGGCGCTCACGCACAACGCGCACACCGACTGGGCCGATGCCGCCGCGCAAGTCCCTGCGCGGCACGACGGGCTCACGCCCTTCGGCGAGGAGGTCGTGCGCGAGATGAACCGGCTCGGGCTGCTGGTCGACCTCTCCCATGCCGCGCCCTCCACCATGGCCGACACGCTGCGCATCACGGCGGCGCCGGTGATCTTCTCGCACTCCTCGGCACGCGGCGTCTGCGACGTGCCCCGCAACGTGCCGGACGACATCCTGCGCGAGTTGCCGCGCAACGGTGGCGTGGTGATGGTCACCTTCGTCGACAGTTTCGTGAACTGCGAGGTCGGGCGCGTGATGCAGCCCTACATGGCCGCGCTGCGCGCCCGCGCCGCTGCAGCGGCCACGCCCGAGGAGGCGCAGCGGATCATGGACGAAGGCCGTGCGGCGATGCAGCGTCCCAAGACCACCATCGGGATGGTCGCCGACCACATCGAGCACATCCGCCGCGTCGCGGGCATCGACCACGTCGGCATCGGCGGCGACTTCGACGGCAACGACTGGTGGCCGGAGGGCCTCGACGACGTGTCGACCTATCCGAGGCTGTTCGCGGAGCTCATCCGCCGGGGTTGGAGCGACGCGGACCTGCGCAAGCTCGCCGGCGAGAACGTGCTGCGCGCGATGGAACAGACCGAACAGGTCGCCGCACGGCTGCAGCGAGAGCGGCCGGCTTCGACGATGGTGTTCACGCCACCGGCGACCACAGCGCCCTGAGGCGATGCCGCGGAGCGGGGCGCGATCCCGGACGGCGGGCCGCGCCGTATCGCGCTAGCGCAGTCCGGTCGACTCGGCCTGCTTCCAAGCGAGGTCGGCGACCGTCTCGACCGCCGCGGCATAACGCTTCGCCTGCGGGCTCACCGCGGTGCCGCGCTGCACGCGGCCACGGATGCCGTGCAGGATGCCGGCCATGCGGAACAGGCAGAACGCCATATAGTAGCCGAGGTCCGGCACCTCGCGCAGGCCGCGGCGCGCGCAATATGCGGCCACGTACTCCTCTTCGGACGGGATGCCGAGCGCGACGAGGTCCTGCCCCAAGAGCGCGCCCACCGACACCGGCGGCATGCGGTACATCATCAGGTGATACGCGAAGTCCGCATGCGGATTGCCGATGGTGGAGAGCTCCCAGTCGAGCACGCCTATCACGCGCGGCGCATCCGGCGCGAACATGAGGTTGTCGAGGCGGTAGTCGCCGTGCACCACGGCCGAGGCCGGCTCCGTCGCCGGCGCATGGCGCGGCAGCCAGTCGATGACGCGTTCCATCGACTCGAAACGGCCGGCCGCCTCGGCATCGCCGAGGTATTGCTTCGACCAACGCGCGACCTGGCGCGCGACATAGCCCTCGGCACGGCCGAAATCCCCGAGACCGATCGCCACGGGATCGAGGTTGTGGAGTTCGGCGAGCGTCGCGCCCATGGCGTCGAAGATGCTGCGCCGCGCCTCGCGCGGCAGCTCCGGCAAGGTCGGGTCCCAGAACACGCGACCCTTGAGGTGCTCCATGACATAGAACGGCGTGCCGATGACCGCCGCGTCGTCGCACATCAGCAGCGGCTGCGCCACGGGCACGCGGCCATCCCGGGCGAGCGCTGCGAGCACGCGATGCTCGCGGTCGACCGCATGGGCGGAGGGCAGCAGCACGCCGGGCGGCTTGCGACGCAGCACGACGCTGCCCGACGGCGACTCGATGAGATAGGTCGGGTTCGACTGGCCGCCCGGGAACTGCCGCACCCGCAACGACCCGGCATGCTGCGGCAGATGTGCGGCGAAATGACGCTGCAGCGCGTCGACATCGAACTCGAGTCCGGGGCGGAACTCGTGGCCTGCGCTCACGGCTTGCCTCCACGGCGCTGCCCGGGGCGTGGCGCACGGGGCGGACGCGCGTCGGGCAGACCGGTGTGCTGCGTGCGGAACGGCGTACCGCCGCCCGCGCGCCGGCCCTTGGCCTCCCCGGGCGCTGCGCTCGCGCCTCCGTGCTTGCGGACATCGCCGCGGGCACGCGCGCCTTCCGGGGTCTTGCCCGTGCCGGCCGGTTGCCAAGACGGGACGAGATGCTGCTTGCCCGGCCCGATGAGGTCGGCTCGACCCATGCGCCGCAGCGCTTCGCGCAGCAGCGGCCAATTGTTGGCGTCGTGGTAGCGCAGGAACGCCTTGTGCAGGCGGCGCACCTTGAGTCCGCGCGGGATCACGACGTCCTCGCTGCCGCGCGTGACGCGCCGCAGCGGGTTCTTGCCGGAGTGGTACATCGCGGTGGCGGTCGCCATCGGCGAGGGCAGGAAGGCCTGCACCTGGTCGGCGCGGAACCCGTTCTTCTTGAGCCACATCGCGAGCTCGAGCATGTCCTCGTCGGTGGTCCCGGGATGCGCGGCGATGAAGTACGGGATGAGGTACTGCTGCTTGCCGGCTTCCTTCGAGTAGCGGTCGAACAGTTCCTTGAAGCGGTCGTAGGTGCCGACGCCCGGCTTCATCATCTTGGAGAGCGGCCCTTCGCCGATCGCCTCCGGCGCGATCTTGAGGTAGCCGCCGACGTGGTGCTGCGCGAGCTCCTTCACGTACTCCGGCGACTCGATCGCGAGGTCGTAACGCACGCCCGAGGCGATGAGCACTTTCTTGATGCCGGGCAATGCCCGCGCCTTGCGGTAGAGCTCGATGAGCGGCGCGTGGTCGGTGTCGAGGTTGGGACAGATGCCCGGATACACGCAGGACGGCTTGCGGCAGGCGGTCTCGATCTCGCGGCTCTTGCAGGCGAGGCGATACATGTTCGCCGTCGGGCCGCCGAGGTCGGAGATCACGCCGGTGAAGCCCGGCACCGTATCGCGCACCACCTCGATCTCGCGCAGCACCGAGGCCTCGGAACGGCTCTGGATGATGCGGCCCTCGTGCTCGGTGATCGAGCAGAAGGTGCAACCGCCGAAACAGCCGCGCTGGATGGAGATCGAGAAACGGATCATCTTGTAGGCGGGGATCTCGGCATCGCCGTAGAACGGGTGCGGTTGCCGGCGGTACGGCCGCTCGTACACCCAATCCATCTCGGCGGTGGTGAGCGGGATCGGCGGCGGGTTCAGCCACACTTCGAGGTTGCCGTGGCGCTGCACCAGCGCGCGCGCGTTACCGGGGTTGGCCTCGAGATGCAGGATGCGCGAGGCGTGGGCGTACATCACCGGATCGTCGACCACCTGCTCGAACGCCGGCAGGCGGATCACGCTGCGCGACCGGTCGGCGTTCTTCACCCGACGGACGAAGCGCACCACCGACTCCGCGGGCGCGGTGGCTCCGGCGGGCGTCGCGGCGCGGGTGCCGCCGTTGTCGTCCATCGCATAGGGATCGATCGGCGGGTTGAGCGGACCCGGCGCATCGAGATGCGTCGAGTCGATCTCGACCCAGCCCTCGGGCACCACACGACGCATGAACGCCGTACCGCGCAGGTCGGTGATGTCCCCGATGGCCTCGCCCGACGCGAGACGGTGCGCGATCTCGACGATCTGCCGCTCGCCGTTGCCGAAGACCAGCAGGTCCGCCTTGGCGTCCAACAGGATGGAACGACGCACCTTCTCGGACCAGTAGTCGAAGTGCGCGATGCGGCGCAGGCTCGCCTCGATGCCGCCGATGACGATGGGCGCGCCGGCGTACGCCTCGCGCGCGCGCTGCGCATACACGATCACCGAACGGTCCGGCCGGCGACCGCCCTCGCCGCCCGGCGTGTAGGCGTCGTCGCTGCGGATGCGACGGTCGCTGGTGTAGCGGTTGACCATCGAATCCATGTTGCCGGCGGTGATGCCGAAGAAGAGGTTCGGCTTGCCGAGCGCACGGAACGGCTCGGCGCTCTGCCAATCCGGCTGGGCGATGATGCCGACCCGGAAGCCCTGCGCCTCGAGCAGCCGACCGACGATCGCCATGCCGAAGCTCGGATGGTCGACGTAGGCGTCGCCGGTGACGATGATGATGTCGCAGGAGTCCCAGCCGAGCGCGTCCATCTCGGCGCGCGACATGGGCAGGAACGGGGCGGTCCCGAAACGGGACGCCCAGTGCTTGCGGTGACGGGAGATGTCGCGGGCCGTGTCCATGGCCGCGGCATTAGAACAGAGCCGGGCTCAGCGCGGGAAGGGGTCGGAGAACTTGATGTCGGTCAGCAGCGCGTCGTCGGTGAGCGTGCGCAAGAACGCCTCGAGCGCGTCCTTCTCGACCGGCGTGAGATTGAGCCGCAGCGGCGTGCCGCCGGGGCCCACGAGCCGTGGGTCGAGATTGGGGTGCGGCTGCACGCCGTTGTCGTAGAAGTCGATGACCTCGCGCAGCGTGGCGAAGCGCCCATCGTGCATGTAGGGTGCACGCACCGCGATGTTGCGCAGCGAGGGCACCTTGAAGCGCGCGTTGCCCGCACCTGCATCGATCGTCGCGAGGTCGAGGCCGTTGTTGCGCAGGCCGTCACCGGCATGCGCCACCGAGGTGTGGCACTGCGCGCAGCGGCCGCGGCCGGTGAAGATCTGCTGCCCTTGCAGTTCGGCCGGCGTGAATACAGCCGCGAAGTTCGGCGCCCCGTTGGTGAACGCCGAGTCGAACCTGGAGCGGTAGGAGACGATCGAGCGTACGAACTGCGCCAGCGCCCGCGCGATGCGGTCGCTCGTGACCGTCGGGTCGCCGAAGGCCGCCGTGAAGAGCGGGCCGTAGAAGTCGACGGCACCGAGCTTGGCGGTCAGCTGCGGCAGCGTCATGCCCATCTCGACGCTGTCCTGGATGGGCTGCAGCACCTGCGCCTCGAGCGTGGCGGCACGCTCGTCCCAGAAGAACCGCCCGCGCGTGTAGTAGCGCGCGTTCGCGAGGGCCATCGAGTGGCGCGGCGTGCGGCCGCCCTGGAAGCCGACGCTGAAGCGCGCGGGATCGTCGAAACCGTTGGCCTGTCGGTGGCAGGAACCGCAGGCGATGGTGTCGTTGACCGACAGCCGCTTGTCGTAGAACAGCACACGGCCGAGCGTGGCGCCGGCGTTGGTGACGGGGTTGTCCGGAGGGGTGTTGTCGAGCGCCGGGGGGCTCGGTCCGCCGCCCGGAGGGGTCGGCGCGGCGCTGAGCGAGCGGAACTGCGCCGGCAGGGCGATGGCGGCGTCGGTGTAACCGAAGGGCGTGGCGGGCAGCGTCGGCACCGCCCCTGCCGGCGGGGGCGGCGCGGGCGCCGCAGCTTGCGCGGTCGTCGTGCCGCCCCCTCCCCCGCCGCCACAGCCGGCGAGCGCCAGCAAGAGCGCGGCGAGGGGCGCCAAGCGCCCGGGGAGACCAACGGTGCGGCCTGTCCTCATGCGCGCAGTCTCGCATCCACGAGCGTCAAGTTGTGTGAAGCCTGACCGACGCGGTCCGCTGCTATCATGGTGGCTCCCCCGGCATGCCAGGACGGCCCCGATGACCTCCGACCCGGCCGCGCCCGGCATGGCCGCACCAGACTGGCGCGCGGCCTGCGCCGCAGCAGGCGTCGACCCGCTGCTGATCGACCATACGGCGCGCAACTATCTTGCGCACCGTGACCACCGCCTCGCCAGCGGAGGACGTCCGCTGCCGTCCGCCGACTGGTTCCGGTTCTACTCGATGGAGAACGCCGCCGAGCTGTCCACCGAAGCGGTGCGGATCGGGGGCTGCTCGGTCGATGAACGCGCCGTGCGGCCGCCGACCGCTGCCGGCAAGGCGGCGCTGTTCATGTTGCTGGAGCGGCGGCTCGCCGAGGGCCCTCTCGCCCATGACTGACGCCGCCGAAGCGATCGTCCTGCGAGGCGCCCGCCAGAACAACCTCCGCGACCTCGACCTCGACATCCCGACGGGCGAGCTCGTGGTCGTGACCGGCGTGTCCGGCTCGGGCAAATCGTCGCTGGTCTTCGACACGCTCTACGCCGAAGGCCAGCGGCGCTACGTCGAGACCTTCTCACCCTACGCGCGCCAGTTCCTCGACCGCATGGACAAGCCTGCGGTCGACCGCATCGAGGGCATCCCGCCAGCCATCGCCATCGACCAGACCAACCCGGTGCGCACCTCGCGCTCGACGGTCGGCACGATGACCGAGCTCAACGACCACCTGAAGCTGCTGTTCGCGCGCTGCTCGCAGCTGCATTGCCGGTGCTGCGCGGCGCCCGTGCGCGAGGACACGCCGGCCGGCATCCGCGAGGACCTGCTGCAGCGCGCCGCAGCGGCCGGCGACCCGCGCCTGCTCGTGTGCTTCGAGGTCAAGGTCCCGAAGAACTTCAAGGAGACCGAGGTGCGGGCCCTGCTCGGACGGCAGGGCTACACCCGCGTGCGCAAGACCGGTCGGGGGCTGCTCGAAGTGGTGCAGGACCGCCTGCGCGCCGGCACCGCCGATCCGGCGCGGCTCGGCGAGGCGATCGAGGCGGCGCTGCGCGGCGGACGGGGGCGCCTGCTGGTGCACGCGTTGGCGGCGACGCAGACCTCGACCGCCGCCCCGGACAAGGTCGCAGGCGACGATGACGCGCCGCAGACGATCGCGACCTGGCGGTGGTCGAGCGGCCTGCACTGCGCGGCCTGCGACATCGAGTACCGCAAGCCCACGCCGGGTGCGTTCTCGTTCAACTCCCCGGCCGGCGCCTGTGAGCACTGCCGCGGTTTCGGCCGCATCATCGGCGTCGACTACGGACTCGTGATCCCGGACACCGCCAAGACCTTGCGCGAGGGCGCGGTCAAGCCTTGGCAGACCCCGTCGTTCCGCGAATGCCAACAGGACCTCGAGCGCCTCGCCCGCAAGCGCGGCATGCCGCTCGACGTCCCATGGCGCGACCTCACGGATGCGCAACGCGAGTGGGTGATCGAGGGCGAAGGCGAATGGGCGCGCAACACCTGGTACGGGGTGAAGCGCTATTTCGCCTGGCTCGAGACCAAGGCCTACAAGATGCACATCCGGGTGCTGCTCTCGAAGTACCGGGCCTACACCCCCTGCACCCACTGCGATGGCGCACGGCTCGCGACATCGTCGCTCCTCTGGCGCCTCGGCGATCGGGCGCTCGCCGACACGGCGCTCGGCGACCGGTCGCGGTTCCGGCCGCGCGGCGTCGACTGGAGCGACGAGGCCCTCGCCGCGCTGCCCGGACTCTGCGTGCACGACCTGATGCTGCTGCCGCTTGAGCGCGGTCGGGATTTCTTCGCAGCCCTGCGCCTGCTGGGACGGCTCGACGAAGCCACCCACCTGCTGCTCGCCGAGATCCGCGGCCGTTACGCGTATCTTTGCGAGGTCGGTCTCGGCTACCTCACGCTCGACCGGCAGTCGCGCACGCTGTCGGGCGGCGAGGTGCAGCGCATCAACCTCACCACCGCGCTCGGCACCTCGCTGGTGAACACGCTGTTCGTGCTCGACGAACCCTCGATCGGGCTGCATCCCCGCGACATGCAGCGGGTCATCGGCGTGATGCACCGGTTGCGCGATGCCGGCAACTCGCTGCTCGTGGTGGAGCACGATCCGCAGATCATGCAACAAGCCGACCGGCTGCTGGATCTCGGCCCCGGCGCCGGCGAACACGGTGGCCGCATCGTCGCTTGGGGCCGCCCTGCGGAGGTGCTCGCGACGCCCGGATCGCTCACCGCGGATTACCTCACCGGCCGGCGCGCCGTGACCTTGCCGCCGGCGCGCGCGACCCTCCCGGCACGATCCGCGACGACGGACGCCGGCTCGCTTGAGCTGCTCGGCGCGAGCCAGCACAACCTGCGCGACATCGACGTGCGTCTGCCCTTGCAGCGGCTCGTCTGCATCACGGGGGTGTCGGGCTCGGGCAAATCGACGCTGGTCCAGGACGTGCTGCATCCGGCGCTGCTCAAGCACTTCGGGCGTCCGGCCGAAGCGGTGGGCGCGCATCGCGGCCTGCGCGGCGCCGACCGGATCGCCGATGTGGTCTTCGTCGACCAGGCGCCGATCGGCCGCACCGCCCGCTCCAACCCCGCAAGCTATGTCGGCGCGTTCGACGTGCTGCGCGAGCGGTTCGCGCGGCTGCCGGAGTCGCGGCAACGCGGCTGGACCGCGGGCACGTTCAGCTTCAATTCCGGCACCGGTCGTTGTCCGACCTGCAGCGGCAGCGGCTTCGAGCACGTCGAGATGCAGTTCCTGTCGGATGTCTACCTGCGATGCGGCGACTGCGACGGCAGCCGCTATCGCGCCGAGACACTGGAGGTGAAGCACCCGGGACCGGGCGGTCGCGCCGCCAGCATCGCCGATGTCCTGGCGATGACCGTCACCGAGGCGATCGCGTTCTTCGGGGACGTGCCGGAACTCGCCGCGCGTCTCGCGCCGCTCGCCGAGGTCGGGCTCGACTACCTGAGGCTCGGACAGCCCGTGCCGACGCTGTCGGGCGGCGAAGCGCAGCGCCTGAAACTCGCCGGGCATCTCGCGGAGTCCGCGCAGACCGCAGGCGGCCCCGCCAAATCCGCGGTCGACGGCCCGGCCGCACGCGGAAAACTGTTCCTGTTCGACGAGCCGACGACAGGCCTGCACTTCGAGGACATCGCCAAGCTGCTCGGCGCGTTCCGACGGCTGCTCGATGCCGGACATTCGTTGGTGGTGATCGAGCACAACCTCGACGTCATCCGCGCGGCCGAGTGGATCGTCGATCTCGGACCGGAAGGCGGCGATGCCGGCGGCGGCGTGGTCGCGACCGGCACGCCCGCAGAGCTCGAACGCATCCCCGCCTCGCACACCGGCCGCGCCCTGGCCGAGTACCGACGGACCCTCACCGTGCAGCGGGCAGCGGCGCGCACAGCCATCGGAGATCGGGTCGGCGAACCCGCGCCGAAGGCCGCCGCACCACGCGGCATCACGGTGCGCAACGCCCGCGAGCACAACCTGCAGGGCATCGACGTCGACATCCCGCGCGATGCGTTCACCGTGATCACCGGCGTGTCCGGCTCGGGCAAGTCGACGCTCGCGTTCGACATCCTGTTCAACGAGGGCCAGCGGCGCTACCTCGAATCCTTGAACGCCTATGCCCGGCAGTTCGTGCAGCCGGCGTCGCGGCCGGAGGTCGACTCGATCCGCGGCATCCCGCCGACGGTCGCGATCGAGCAGCGCACCAGCCGCGGCGGCCGCAAGAGCACCGTGGCGACGCTGACGGAGACCTACCACTTCCTGCGGCTGCTCTACATGAAGCTCGGGACGCAGCACTGCCCGGACTGCGACGCGCGCATCGAACCGCAGTCGCCCGACGTGATCGCGGTGCGCATCCTCGAGCAGTTCCGCGGCAAGACCGTCGACCTGCTGGCGCCGCTCGTGGTGGCGCGCAAGGGCCTCTACACCGACCTCGCCAAGTGGGCGGCCGCCAAGGGCTATCGCGATCTGCGCGTCGATGGCGAACGGCTGCCCGTGAAACCGTGGCCGCGTCTCGACCGTTTCCGCGAGCACTCGATCGAACTTCCGGTCGCAAGGCTCGGCATCTCGGCGCGGGGCGAGGCCGACCTGCGCGCGAAGCTCGCCGAGGCGCTGCAGCACGGCAAGGGCGTGGTGCAGGTGCTCGCCGCCGGCAGCCGCGAGCCGGTCGTCTATTCGACGCGCCGCGCTTGTCCGTCCTGCGGCACGAGCTTCGCGGAACCTGATCCGCGCATGTTCTCGTTCAATTCCAAGCAGGGCTGGTGCACCGGTTGCTACGGCACCGGTCTGCAGATCGAGGACTTCGACGCCGAACAGAGCGGTGAGGAAGCCGCGTGGAACGACGTACAGGAGGGCGATGCGCCGGTCTGCAGCCGCTGCGACGGCGAACGCCTCAATCCCGTCGCGCGCGCGGTGCGGTTCCGGGGCCGCTCCATCGGCGCCTTGACCTGTGAACCGGTCTCGAAGGCGCGCAAGCTCCTCTCGGGCCTCAAGCTCGACCGTCGCGAACAGGCGATCGGCCGCGACCTGCTGCAGGAGATCGGCACGCGGCTCGGCTTCCTCGAGCGCGTCGGCCTCGGCTATCTGAGCCTCGACCGCGCGGCGCCGACGCTCTCGGGCGGTGAGGCGCAGCGCATCCGCCTCGCGGCGCAGCTCGGCTCGAACCTGCGCGGCGTGTGCTACGTGCTCGACGAACCGACCATCGGCCTGCATCCGCGCGACAACCGCATCCTGCTCGATGCGCTCGAGGAGCTCGCGCGCCACCGCAACACCCTGGTGGTGGTCGAGCATGACGAGGACACGATCCGTCGCGCCGACCATGTCATCGATCTCGGCCCGGGCGCAGGCGTGCGTGGCGGACGCATCATCGGCGAGGGCCGGATCGGGGACCTGCTGGCCAATCCCGCCTCGGTCACCGGCCGCTGCCTGCGCGAACCGCTGCAGCATCCTGCGACGCCGCGACGACCGGTGACGCCGCGTACGGACTCGCTCCTCATCGAAGGCGCGACGCTCCACAACCTGCGCGACCTCGATGTCCGCATCCCGATCGGGCGACTGGTCACGGTGACCGGCGTCTCCGGCTCCGGCAAGTCCACGCTCGCGCGCGACGTGCTGTTCACGAGCGCGCGTGCCCTCGTCAGTCAACGCGGCGCGGCCACCCGGGACACCGCGCCCGGCGGGCTGGTCGGCTGCCGCGCGCTGCGCGGACTCGAGCAGGTGGACCGCGTGCTCGAGGTCGACCAGACGCCGATCGGCAAGACGCCGCGCTCCTGTCCGGCCACCTATGTCGGCATCTGGGACGACATCCGCCGGATCTTCGCCGGCACGCCCGAGGCGCGCTTGCGCGGCTACGAGGCGGGGCGCTTCTCGTTCAACACCGCTGGCGGACGCTGCCCGGCCTGCGAGGGCCAAGGCGTGCAGACCGTCGAGATGAGCTTCCTGCCGGACGTGAAACTGGTCTGTGAATCCTGCGGCGGACAGCGCTTCGACGGCGAGACGCTCGGCGTGACCTACGGCGGACGCCACATCGGCGAGGTGCTCGCCATGAACATCGAGGACGCCGCGGAGTTCTTCCGGCCGCATGCGACGCTGCACCACGTGCTGTCGCTGCTCTGCGACGTCGGTCTCGGCTATCTCACGCTCGGCCAGCAGAGTCCGACGCTCTCGGGCGGCGAAGCGCAGCGCATCAAGCTGGTGACGGAGCTCGCCAAGGTCCGCGTCGACCTGCGCGCGCCGCTGCGCACCCGACCGAAGCACACGCTCTATGTGCTCGACGAGCCGACCGTCGGCCTGCACATGGCGGACGTCGAGAAGCTGGTCGGAGTGCTGCACCGACTGGTCGATGCGGGCAACACGGTGGTGCTGGTCGAGCACAACCTCGATGTCATCGCCCAGTCCGATTGGGTGATCGACATGGGCCCGGAGGCCGGCGACGGCGGCGGCAAGCTGGTCGCCGCCGCGGCGCCGCAGGCGCTCGCCAAGCGCCCGGGGCGTTCCCATACCGGGCAAGCCCTGCGAGACTTCCTCGCCGGACGTACGGAGTCGCGCGATGGCCCATGAGCTCGTCTGCTGGAAATGCGGCGCATCCCTCGCCGCTTTGTCGCTGCCGTTGCGCCGCCTGGACGAATGCCCGGCCTGCCGGGCGGAACTGCATTCCTGCCGCCTGTGCGTCGACTACGACATCCGCGTCGCGAAGCATTGCCGGGAACCGACGGCGGAAGAGGTGCGCGACAAGGACCGCGCCAATTTCTGCGACCACTTCAAGCCACGCCCGGGCGCGCACCGACCCCGCGACACGGCGGCGATCGACGCAGCACGTGACGAACTGGAGCGTCTGTTCGGGAAGAAGTGAACGGCGCGCCGCGGCGGTCAGCCCAGCGGCAGCCAGCCTGGCGTCGCCTCAGCGCGGCCGGTGCCAGGCGATGCGGTCCCGACCCTGCTGCTTGGCGCGATACATCGCGGCGTCGGCCATGCGGACCAATTCGTCACCGTCACGGGCATCGTCCGGGAACACGGCGATGCCGATGCTCACGCCCGCACGACGGGGTTCACCGCCCACCCACATCGGTGCCGCGAGCGTCCCGACGATGCGTTCCGCGATGTGCTGCGCCGCGGCAGGCTCCGGCAAGGCGCGCAGGATGACGGTGAACTCGTCGCCTCCCAGACGGGCGACCGTGTCGCGTTCCTTGACACAACCGCGCAATCTTTGTCCGGCGAGCGTCAGCAACTGGTCGCCCGCCGCGTGGCCCAAGGTGTCGTTGACCTGCTTGAAGTCGTCGAGGTCCAGATAGAGCAGCGCGCCACCGGGCGCCCCCCCGCGGACACGCTGCAGCTCGCCGGCCAGATGCTCACGGAACAGCAGGCGGTTCGGCAGGCCCGTGAGCGCATCGAAGTGGGCCTGACGATAGAGACGCTCTTCGCGCTCGTCACGGGCCAAAGCCAAGGACAAACGCTGGGCGAAGCCGTCCAGCGTGTCGCCGAGCGTCGGATCCAAGGTGCCTGCGGCGCGGAAACCGACACCGATGATCGCGACGACACGGGTTTCCAGGGTCACGGGCCAGGCCTGCACGACGCGTGCACCCGCCTTGCGCAAAGCGGCCGGTATCGGACCGAGCCTTGGGCGACCGGGATCGGCACCCGCTTGGCGCCGCGCCACCGCCCTCGCGGTGCCGGCGACCTCGAGATGCAGGTCCCACAGCCCGGGTACGTCGCTCGACGGCAAGGCGATACAAGCCTGCTCGCAGCGCATCACGCTTGTCATGCCTTCGAGCAGCGCATCGACCACGGGCTCGAGGTCGGCGCCTGCGAGGATCAACTGGTCGACGGCCGCGAGCGCTTCGAGGGCGGACAACCGCTCTCGCAATTCGATGAGGTGCGCTTCGACCAAGGGGGCTCCACGGAGGGCAAGCGATCGACCGGGACCAGAGTCGCGTCTGGATACCGGCCGGCGCAAGCGGGGTTTGCGGTTAAACTGGGCATGAATGATGAGGGATAGACCCGTCCCGGCGGTTAGGACGCACGTCACAGAACCATGATCCCGGGAGCCGCCAAGCGGGAGATGGGCGTGCTGCGCCTGCAGGCCTGGCTGTTGGCGGGCTGGGTCGCGCTCGTGCTCAGCGCTTCCCTCTACCCCTTCGACTGGGACTGGGGGCGATTGGCGGAAGGGATCCGCGGCGGATTCCCGCAACTGCGCGAGTGGATCCCGCCGTCGCGGCGCGACACCATCGTCAACCTGCTGCTCTACGTCCCCTGTGGCCTGCTCGGCGCGCTGGCCCTCGACCCCGCAGCGCACGCGCTCAAACGGTTCCTGTGGCCGATATTGGGCGCGGCAGCGCTGTCTTTGGGCATCGAAGTCGCGCAACACGCCTTGCCACCGCGCGACCCCAGCCTCGCCGACTGGGTATTGAACGCGCTCAGCGCCACCTCCGGCACACTGCTGGCCTTCGCGTATCGCGCCCTGCCCCGTCGTGCGCTCTTGCCCAGCACCCGATCGGGCGAATCGGCCGCCAGTCCTGCCCTCGGCATCCTGGCCGCCTTGTGGATCGCGGCCCACCTCGCGCCCTTCGTACCCCGCCTGCGGCCCGGGCGCATCAGCGCGGCGTTCGCCGACAGCCTCGCGCTCGATCTCGTGCCGAGCCGGGTCGTCGCATGGCTCGCCTGCTATCTCGTCTTGGCCGCCGCGGTGCGCGCCGTGGCGGGCTGGCGGGATTTCTGGAGCGGACTGCTCGTCATCACCGTCGCCTCGCTGGGGCTGCGTCTGCTGTTCGTCGGACAGCGGCTCTCGCCGGACGAGGTGGCCGGCGCCTTGCTGGCGCTGCCGCTGGTGGCGCTGCTCGGGCTCGGACGTGCACGTTGGAACCCGACGAAGCTGTTCCTCACCGTCTGTGCCGCGATGCTGCTCTCCGGACTCATCCCCGTGTCCGGCCCGGCGCCCGGCGACACGTCCTGGTTGCCGTTCGCGCAACTGGCGGGCGGCGCAGCCGACCCCGGTGCCTTGCCCCTGATGGAGCGGCTGTTCCTGGGGATCGGCCTCGCGTGGCTGGCCTGGACCAGCCGGACCACCCCGCTGCCGCCCCTCGGCATCGCCCTGCTCGTCACCCTGGTCGCCGAGTTCCTGCAACAATGGGTACCGGGCAGGCTGCCCGACACCTCCGACCTCGCGGCCCTGCTGATCGGCGCGGCGTTGGTACAAGCGGCCCCGCCCCCTCGTCTGCGTCCCTAGGGCATCGGAGCGCATGGAGCATCGGATCATGGGCGATCTCATCCGCCGCAAACTCGTCGACCCTGTATTGGGTCTGCTGAAACAAGGGCTCGCGCCCCGCGAACTGTCGCTGTGCCTCGCGCTCGGCACGGGCATCGGCCTGTTCCCCGTGCTCGGCGTCTCGACGCCCCTGTTGGCGCTGATCGCGCTCCTCCAAAGACTGAACCTGGCCGCGATCCAGTTGGTCAACTACCTGATCTACCCGCTGCAGCTCTTGCTGATCATCCCGTTCGTGCGGCTGGGAGAGGCCGTCACCGGCGCGCCGCGACAACCGCTGACCATCGAGGCAGGGCTCGCACTGATGACGCAGGGCGTCTGGCAGGCCGTGGTGACGCTGTGGGATGCCATCGTCCACGCGACCTTGGGCTGGCTGCTGATCGGGCCGATCGGGATTTATGTACTCTATCGAGTGATGACGCCGCTGTTGGCCCGCGCAGCGGGCCGCATGGACTCCGCAAACCGGAAAACCTCATGACCGACGCCGCTCCGCCCTCCCTGTCGATGCGTCTGCTCGAATCCGGCCGGGTGCCGGACTG
>Ga0315903_10000861_pt1 | contig 45715 bp, 46 predicted proteins | sample LakEriMetagenome_7_FD_203524 | JGI IMG/M metagenome (GOLD analysis project Ga0315903, IMG submission 203524) | Freshwater fungal communities from buoy surface, Lake Erie, Ohio, United States - Buoy 2 MA119 | ecosystem: Environmental > Aquatic > Freshwater > Lake | place: USA: Lake Erie, Ohio... | reverse complement strand
GTGCTTGCCGGCCAGGATCAGCTTCTCGACCAGGAACTGTCGCTTCGGGCTGGCGCCCATGCTCCACCGGTGTGCGGCCCAGGCCAGGATCCCGCCGGTCTCGGGCTTCGCGATCGGTGCCTCGGGCTTAGGGAAGGGGCCGTGGCCGGAGATGTCCTTGCGGACCAGGCCCTGCCACTCGGAAGCGAACCGGCCGGCGGGCCAGGGCGGATCCATGTGGGCCAACATCCATCCTTCGGTCGCGGCCTTCGCCTCGTCGATGGACATGTCACCCTTGCGGGCGACGTGGATGTAGTGGCCGGCCACGCGGGTGAATGCGGACCAGCGGGTCTCGCCACCCTCGGCGCCGGCGGAGACGTCGGTGGTCAGGACGTCGGACATGTCTCCGCCCTCAGGGCGGAACATGGCGCCGACCTGGGCGACCTTCTCGGCCAGGGCCCAGGGGCTCGCCGGCATGGCCTCGACGCGTGGCGTCTCGAGGATCGTGGTGCCGTCGACGAAGGTCTCGACGCGTACGGGTTTGCGCACGCCGTTCTTGCCGTGGATGGATCCGGCCAGGCGGATGGGCTGGTGTGCCCGGCCGTACGGATTGCCGTCGACGCCGAAGCCGAACTGGATGTCGGCTCCGACCTTGCGCGCGATCATGTCTCGGATCGCGACGACCTCCTGGACCTGGAGGTTCCGGACCGGCCAGTAGGCATGGCGCTTGGCCTTGCCTTCCTCGGTCGTGCCACCGGAGAGGACGACCATCATTGGTTCGCCCAGGTGCTCGGTCGCGTAGGCGATCTTCGCGTCGGTGTCGCCGGTGTCGAAGTCGGCGCACACAGTACGGAACACGTAGCAATTCTCGGCGGTGCCTCGGTCGGCCCTCAGGGTGCAAGGCACGACGAAGCTCGCGACGTCATGCTGTCCCCACCGGGACGCGTGATGGATGACCGAGCCGACGAAGGCCGGCCAGCCTAGGACCTTGGGCTCGAGGAAGATGTCCTCTCTGAAGACGCCCTCGCGGGCGGTGCCTTTCTCGCCGATGCCACGAAGGCAGACGAAGCCGTCGGCGTCGGTGCCGAAGAGCAGGCGCAGGTGTAGCTCGATCGCTTTCGCGTCGACGCCGTTGGGTGCGTCCATCAGGCGAGGCGGATGAAGATTGGCGTGCGGGATCCGACGTAGGCGCCGGTCACGTTGAAGGACATGTGCTCGATCGCGTCCTCTTCGGTCATGCCGTCGCGGACCCGGAGGATCTCGACGCACATGTCCCAGTCGTAGACGACAGTCGGTTCGCCGGACTCGGTGATGCCGATGATCGCGGCGTCGAAGCCGTCCGCGACGAGCATCTCGCCGTCGCCCTGGTCGTCGGCGAAGTCGTCGACGATTGCACGGAGGCGCTTGCCTTCGGCCTCGAAAGGATCGGTGAACTTGATCGGCTTCTTGCTTACTCTTTTCTTAGCCATGAGGGGTTGATGGATTGGGTGTTGGTGTTGGGTTGGGAAGTGGTCTTCTGCCAGCATCGCGCCTTGTAGTCGCAGAACTTGCAGTTGAAGTCGTCGGCGGATCGGCCGGCCTTGCCGAGCTCTTCGGGGTTGCCGGAGCTGACGATCCGGACGGCGCGGTCGATGTAGTCCTGGGCGTCGCGCGCGACAAGCGGGATCAGCTCGACGTGGATGTCGCCGGTGTCGCGGTTGAGACAGGTGAACATGCAGGTCTCGAGCTCGTGGTAAGCCATGTAGATCTGGACCTGGGCGTAGTAGACCGGCTTGCTCGCCTTGATCCCTTTCTTCACCGCGTCGCTCCAGCTCTTGTCGCCGAGCGCCTTGTTCTCCCACAGCATGGGATACTTCAGGCCGGCGACGGGGCCGGAGTGGATCACGCCGTCGAGGTGTCCCTTGAACTTGCCGCCGGCGTCGGACATGCCGATCTGCTTGCCGTCGGGTGCGTGGGTCTGGAGCTCGAAGCCGGCGAGCTTGAGGTAGTCGGCGACGCGCTCTTCGCCGTCGTGGCCCATGTCGAAGATCCGGAGGGTCTTGCCTTTGAAGTCGGCGCCCTCGTCCTTCTCGACCATGTGGTACTCGTAGCCGAGAGCGCGCTCGCAGTGGTGTCCGATCCGGGAGGCGCCGAGGTACTGGCGCCTGGCCTGGGACTTGTTCTTGGAGAGCATCGCCGCGTCGATGGACGCGACGATCGCTTGCTCCGTTGTCGTGGCCTCGCGGCCTTCGTTGGGTGAGAAGATCATACGGAAAGAACCTTAGCTCTGATGAGTTTCTCCTTGAACGTCCACGTCAAAAGACAGGACGCGCGGTATTTCGTCATCGAAAAATCGTTTGCCTGGCCGGACAGATAACGAAGCTGATCGTCGCTGGCCGGCTCGTTGATCCACCTCTTGGTCTTCCGGGCGGCGTCCCTGTCGCCGTGTTCCCGGAGGTAGTCGTCCGCGGAAGCCAGGGCCTGGAGCCGGTCGGTGGTCTTTGCCACCAGGTGCACGCCACGCTCGGCGTCCTTGCCGCAGACGACCCAGTGGACCCCGCCGTGCAGGATGATCGCGGCCCAGGCCGACATGGCGTTGGCCATGGTGACGACGCCCCAGAAGGTCTCCCACTGGAAGGGGCTGAGCTTCATGATCTCGACCTCGGTCATGACGAAGTCGGCCAGGGCCTGGCGCTCCTTCACTTCCTGTGCCCGGCGCTCGACGGCGTCGAAGATGTGACCGCAGGAGGGGCAGGTGCCACAGCCGGCGGGGATCTCCATCTCGCAGGACGGGCAGTCCTTGGTCATGCCCTTGCCCTTGACCGGCTCGAGGACCGGGTCGGTCTCCAGGCCTCCGTGAGTAAGCAGTGAATAACCGAAGTCCAGGACGACGCAGTCGGTCTTGATCACGCCGGGGTGTTTCTCCGGGTCGACCTTGCGTAGGCCTCGGCCGACCATTTGGATCATGGTCGACTTGTAAGAACAGGGCCGGAGCAGGACGACGCAGGCGATGGTCTGGCAGTCGTACCCCTCAGTCGCGATCGCGACGTTGACCAGGACCTGGTACTTGTCCTTCTCGAAGTCGACTAGGGCGCGACGCCTCTCGGTGTCGGTCATCTCGCCATGGATCTCGGTGGCCTTGACGCCTGCGTCGGCGAAGGCCTGTGTGATGTGTCTGGCGTGCTCGATCGTCGAGCAGAAGACGATGGTCTTGCGGTCGCCGGCCAGCCGGCGCCACTCCTCGATCACCTTCTCGGTGACCGCGGACTTGTCCATGATCGCCTCGACCTCGGCCATGTCGAACTCGGAGATCGTGCGCTTCACGCCGGCGAGCTCCTCGCGCAGTCCGCAGTCGATGACGTAGGTGCGTGGCCTGACCAGGTGGCCGGCCTCGATCAGCTCGCGGATCGAGATCACGTCGGCGACATTGTTGAACGCGTCCTTCAGCGCGGCCTTGTCACCTCGCTCCGGGGTGGCGGTGACGCCCAGGATCCGGACGTCCTTGTTCAGGAACCTGGCGCGCTCCAGGATCTTCTTGTAGCTGGACGCGGCGACATGGTGAGCCTCGTCGATCACGACCAGGTCCATGGCAGGCATGGTGTCCAGGTTGTCCGGCCGGCTGAGGGTCTGGACCATGGCGTAGGTCACCCCGTCGGACCACTTCTTGCGGTCCGCGGCGTAGATGTCAGAGGCCAGGTCCGGGTCGACGCGTCTGAGCGTGGCCCGGTTCTGGTTGACGAGCTCATCCCGGTGCTGGATCACGAGCGCGCGGAAGGGCTTGTCCTTCTTGCGCGACTGGGCGATCGCCGAGCTGAGCATGACTGTCTTGCCGGCGCCGGTCGGCGCCACGCCAAGGGTGTTACCCTTGTCGGCGAGCGCGGTCAGCACCCGGCTGACGAAGTCCGCCTGTCTTGGGCGGAGCTTCATCGGGAGCAGGGATTGCACCAGCCCGACAGGGACATGCGTCCACAGAGGGGGCAGATGAAATAATTGATAAGGGATCGGCGGCGGCCTACCGGAGGGGCTACCTCGTAGCGGCCGAACCTGCCGCATCCCAACCACCCTGCTTCCGCAGGCCGCGTCGCGCTACGCACTTCGCGGAAAGACGAGACTCCGCCCGAGAGAAACCATCGTCGAGAGGGCCGGGCGGAGCGACCGGGGTACCCAGTCCAAAGAGAAGACTCCCCTGTGCCTTTCGGTAGGGAGGGGAGCCGTTGTAGTTCCTGTTGCTTGCGCGTACAGGAAAAGTGGGGGGCCGGGGAGAGAGGCGACCCCAACAGTCGCGTCATCCCAGCGCAGGTTTCCACAAGGTAATAGCCCACCGACGGGGGCGCCTTGATCTCCTGCTCGGCCCTTGGTTTTGAAAGATCAGGAACGCCGGCACCGGTGGTGCGTCGAACCTCGAGCTCACATGTTGGCAGGCTTTTGGAAAAAGTCACCATGTTTGTAAGATCTGGTTCGACGCGTTGGGCGGTGCCGGTCCTGGACCCTTTAGAAGGGGTTGTTAGACGGACCCTTGACGATCCAGCCGGGACCCTGGCCAACGACCGGGGCGGGAGCCTGAGGGGCGAACGCCTGGGAGCGCGCCTGGTTGGAGGCCTGCTGACCACCGGTCAGGGCGTTGTAGTCGCGCGAGCCTGCGCTCTTCGGGTTAGGGCTGAGCCACTCGCCGACCTTGTTCTTGTCGGCGTAGGCCGGATCCTTGGACGCCTCGATCTTGATCTTGATGGCGACGCGCAGGCCGTCCATCGCGTTCATGAGGGCGAGAGTCTCCTTGCCGGCGAAGGCGGAGTAGGTCTCCGGCTTGAGCGGGTTGAAGACGCCGGCGGACTCGAAGATCCGGGTGATGGAGCTCTTGCCCATCTCGCGCCACTTCGGGTTGTTGCGCTCGTCGTTGATGTCCGGGAGCATGTCGAAGACCTTGCGACCTTCGTAGCCGTTCTCGACGAGGGTCAGCGTCACCGGGTAGTAGGTGCCGCCGGTCGTGCCGGACTGGCGCGCGGCCTGGATCGTGATGATCGCCCAGGAGAGCGTGCCGTTGGGGATGAGCTCGGGCGCCTTGGCGGCGCCGGAGTCGGGGGAGAACATGTTGTTCATGGTTTGGGTTGGTATCTGGGTTGGTATCTGGGTGGGAAAGATCAGGCCTTGGCCGGCATGGTCGTGATGAGGTTGGTGTCGAGGCGCTTGCCTTCGCGGATCTTGACCATCAGCTCGCCCAGGTGCGGGGCCTCGAGGAGCTCGAGACGGCCGGAGCGATCCTTCGCGGGATAGCCCCAGGGGTTCTGTTGCTGACAGCAGAGACCGCGGTACATCTGGCCGTCCTCGGTCTTGAAGTTCTGGAGGGTGATCACCTGGTCGAAGATGCCCGGGAGCTCGCGACCGGTCTTCGCGCCTTCGATCTGGGGGACCCAGGTCACGCGCTTGAGGTCATCTTCCTCGCGGTTCAGGATGCCGACCACGACGATCGACTTGTTGCTGTGCTGGAGGTGGGTCAGCCAGCGCATCATCTCGCGACCGAGCAGGCCGTAGGCTCCGCGGGTGTCCGGCTTGCCGTCCTTGTTCATGGCCTCCGGCTGTTTCTCCGCCCACTTGAGGCAGTCACGGGACGCGACAGTGATCGAGTCGACGAAGACAGTCTTGTACTTGGCGAGAGGGATCTCCTTGAAGGCTTCGCAGACGGCGTCGTACACCGGCTTCGAGTAGGCCCCGTTCAGATCGGACGGATCGTGTCCGCCGATGTACAGGGCGAGCGCGCGGGCGATCTCCCACGGCTGTTTGCCGAAGGCCTGGGCGGCGGCGCGGACGTCGAGCACGTCGCCGGGCCAGTCCTGGATGGCCAGCGTGCCGGCCTCGAGGTCCACGAAGAGCGTGGTCTCGGGGTCGAGCGTGCGGGCGAGGGTGGTCTTGCCTACTCCGGACGGGCCGAAGAGGGCGATGTTGACCTTGGGCACGAGCTTCAGGCGCTCGTCTGCCTTGATGATTTTGATCATGGTGTTGGGGGAGATTAGGAGAAGGAGACGGAAGGGTTGCCGTACTTGACAGTCCGGGCGTCCATGAGGCGATCCTTGAGCTCGTTGTCTTCGAGCGCCTTGAAGTTCTTCTCGGGCACGGAGAACTCGATCTTCATGATCCGGCGGACCTGCTCCCAGGGGAGCGTGTTCGCGATGGACTCGAGGACGTTGCTGTCCCAGTCGACGCGCTGGCTGATCTTGAACGTCAGCTTGACGCCGTCGATCTCGGTCGAGTGCTGGCCGTGGGTCAGGCCGGTTTCCTTGAGGTGCTTCTCGAACAGGGCGCCGTGCTCGGCGATGATGCCGGCCTCGGCCTCCGCGATCTTCGCCTTGGCGGCGTCGATCAGGGCCTTGTTCGCCGCGATGATCTCGCGGAGTTCGGTGAGCGTCGGCTTAGCCGGCGCGGTCTTGCTGGTTTTTTTCATGTCGGTGGGGGGAAAGTTTATTCTCCGGAGTTGGGCGCAGGAGAAAGCCGTAAAGGTCAATGGGATGCCCTTCGGAAATGCCAAGCTCAAAGAGCTGGATGATCCGCTTGCCGGGGATGCTGTCGCGCTCGATCCACTTCTCGATCGCCTTGAGCGAGACCGCGTATCCCTTCGCGTTCATGCGCCGGCAGAGCTCGCCCTGCCCGCCGAAGCGTGCGACGAGTTTCCTGACGTCGATGTTGGTGGAAGTGGTCACGGCGTTGGGTCCGATGTGATCACTCTGCCTCGTGCGTGCGGTTGGTCAATGGGAAAAAACACGAACTTGACTTCCCTACATTCTGTCGGTTTTGTTACTGCCCCAACATGAATAATAACGACGCAAGAATTGTTAAGAACGATGCCGGCATCTACGAGATCCGCTTCGGTGGAAAGCGTAGCAAACGCAAGTCGACCGGTTGCACGGATCTCCGCGACGCCTACGGCTTCTACGGCCGGTGGATGATGGAGCAGGCCAAGGCCAAGGTCGTCGACGTGTCGAAGATCCTGGACGACTACATGGCCGAGCACGTCGCACAGCGCGTCGTCTCGACCGAGCGCCAGGAGGACTGCGTCGCGGTGCTCAAGGCCGGCCTGGGCGCAAAGCTCGTCACCGAGCTCGACAGCCAGGTGATGCTCAAGTACCGCGAGGCCAGGAAGGCCGGCAAGATCAACGGGCGCGAGGTCGGCGAAGGCACCCTGCGCCGGGAGCTCAACTGCCTGATCGCCGCGATCAATCACGCCGTGCGCCAGCGCCGGCTGTCTTCCGCCGACGTGCCGCACATCGACCTGCCGGCCGCGCCGACTCCGAAGGATCTGTGGCTGACCGGCGAACAGCTCGACCACCTGATCGCGACGAGCGTGTCGACGTATGGGGACATGTCGCGGATCCACCGGTTCATGGTGATCGCCTCCGAGACGGCCGCGCGCAAGACGTCGGTGGTCGAGCTTCGCTGGTCTCAGGTGGATCTCGATCGCGGCCTGATCAATTTCCAGAACGACGGCAAGGCCAGGACGAAGAAGCGACGCGTGCCGGTGCCCATGTCATCCAAGCTCAAGGCTTTCCTCGAGCGCGCCTGGTCGGCACGCACCCAGGACGAGTGGGTGCTCGATACGCCCTACTCGATCCAGCATCACTTCGAGGCTGTCGTAGAGAAGTCCGGCCTGGAAGACGTGACTCCGCATACCCTTCGCCACACCTGGGCGACTCTCGCGGCCCAGGCCGGCGTCGAGCTCTTCCAGATCGCCGGCGTGCTAGGCGACTGCCTGGCCACAGTGATGCGTGTCTACGCTCACCATTGCCCGGATCACCTGAGGGGCGCGGTCAACTTCAGAGCTTAGAGACCTCTGTCTTCCCGCGCTTCTTCACCGCGATGATCGCGATCACCAGGATCTCCGGCGCCGCGTAGGCTGACAGGCCTACCACGCCGAGCCACAGTCCTTCGGACTGGATGAAGTCGCGCGTCGCGAAGCCGACCATGATCCCGACGAACGTGGCGATCGCGGCCGAGATCGCGAACGCGGCGAGCGTGTACTTCTCTCCGAGCGCCAGGCGCCGGACAACACCGGCCGCGAGTGAGATCGAAAGCAACGTGGCCGCGTCGGTCCAAGCTGATGGTTGTTGGTCGTTCATTTGATCTTCCTGTACCCTTGGGCCCACAGTACTTCGGCGATGTACTTCGCCCGGAACTTTACCTTGCGCTCTGTCATCTTCCAATCCGCAAGGTGCAAGGCCTCGTGGACCATGACCTCGAGCGCGGCCCGCTCGCTCGCGATCTGAGGGTCGATCTCAATCGTATTGTCCGCCTTGCAAGCCAGGCCGCAGATGTCTCCCGGCAGGTCGCGCACGATCACCTTAGGCAGTTTCTTTTTCACGGCGCAGGTATCTCCAGGTTTTCACCACGGCGACGACGGCCAGGTTGAGGGCCAGGAACGCGAGCGTCCCGATCAGGACGTACTCTGACTTCTCTCCGCCGAAGAAGTCGATCAGGGGGCGTGCCGTAGCGGCGACCAAGACGCCGGCCCCGATCGTCAGGCCGGCGACCCACTTCTGGATCCCGATCAGATGACCGAACAGCAGGGCCGCGACGCCGGCGGCGATAGCCCAGGTCCCGTAACGGGTGAGCAGGCTGGCCGACTCGGCCAGGCTTGCCAGACGATCGGCATCGGCCTTGTCCTTGCGGGCCTGCTCGGCTTCAGCCTGGGCCTTGATCCGCGCGATCTCCTCGGCCTTGACCTTGGTCTCGAGCTCGTTGGTCCGCTTGTCCAGGGCGAGCTTCTCCGCCCTCAGTGAGGCGAGCGCCTTGTCGTCCGGCTTGGCGATCCACCCCTTGAATTGGTCGACGGCCTTGGCCGTGGGATCCCCGGAAAGGGAGGCCAGCCCCTGCGTCGCGGAGTCATACAGGTTCAGCGCAGGAGCGGGACCGGACAGCGAGGGGCGGATGGCCGTGTAGATGGCCAGGTTCTCGGCGACCTCGTCCTGCCAGACCTGGAGCAGGGTGGTCTGTTGGATCGGGGCCGGCGCCGGGACCGGTGGCAACGGCTTCTCGGCCGGCCTGGACGTGCATCCAGCCAGCGCGAGGAAAGCCACCGCCAGGAGCCTCACTTGCCGAACTCGTCGGCTAGGGATTTGGCCTTGGCCTCGATGGCCTTGGCCTTCTCGGCGTTCTTGCGATACGCGAGGGCGCCTACCGCCACGCCGGCCAGGAAGAAGACGGCGAGAAAGATGAAAGTCGTCATGACTATTACAGCCTGTTCATCGCCGGCCAAGGGTCAAACGTTTCAGCCACCTGTAGACCTTGCCGATCTGCTCGAAGCTTGCGTCGTGCTTGATCGTGTTTGCCATACGGCTGATCACGACGACATTTCCTGGCACATACCCCAGGGCCGGGTCGATCCTGTCCAGGCTGGGGGCGTGCGGGTGCGGGATGTGATCCTTGCCGGTCTCATAGGGGACGCCAAGGACCGGGCACATGGTGCCGATCTTAAAGTCTTTCTCGGTGATCGAGAAAGGGATACCGCTCTTCTTAGCCCGTTGACGGGCCAGGGAGAGGAGCACCCTTGCAGGATTGTCCTTACGATAGCGCCGGATCCAGTCCCGGCGCTGTTGTCGGGTCTTGGCCGTATCAGGTCAGCGCCACTTGCCGCTCCGCAGGAGCAGGCCGATCACGCCGTAGTTCGCGAGATCCGCCCAGGAGTCTTCGACGCTCTCGTGGTTCACGGCCGTGTCGCCCTTCATCTCCTTGGTCAGGAGGTTGCGGAGGCGACTGACCTTGTCCTGCGATCGCACCATGACACCCAGCTCGCCGTTGAGGGTGATGTTGCTCGACCCGTAGTCCTGCTGTTTGCGGTCCATCAGCAGGGCCAGGGGGAGGATGGCGCGGAGGTACTCGCGACCCATCTCGGTCTTGAGGCCGAGCTCTTCGTGGAGTTTGTCGGCCAGGGCGTCGGTGTTGGTCATGTTGGGCATGGACCATCAGCATGGCCCAGGCCCAACATGTGTCAACAGGTTCAGCGCCCGTCCGAGCGTCCTGAGCTCCGGCCGCTTTCGCGGGATCCGGTCCTGGGGTCCGAAGAGGCCTTCTTCTTTTCCTTCTCCTTGCCGGCGACAGTGTCGACGACCAGCTCATTGAAGGCCTTAGAGGCCAGGGCCTGGTCTACCACGGCGGCGATCGGCGCCGGGGCGTAGGTGCTGACGACCGCCTGGGTGCCAGGAACAGCCACGGATCGCGTGAGGCTCTTGGTGATCGCACGCTCCTTGCCGTTCGACTTGGTGGCCTCGCGCTCGAAGTTCTTACCGAGGCGCACGCCTTCGTCGATGATCGGAGGGAGCTGGCCACGTCGGGCACGCTGGACCGCTTCGGTCTTTCCGCCGGTCAGGCCGGTGTAGCTAAGGCCGTCGATCATGTGGTTGAGCAGTGTCTTCTTCTTGAGCTCCTCCTTGTCCTCTTCGTCGCCCAGGGCGAGCACTCGGAGAGCCAGGAAGGCGGCGGCGGACACGGCCATGGCCGGGATCGCGCTGGCGCGGGCGATCATGCGGGCACGCTCGGCCGGGCTGAAGAAGGTCGCCTGGCCTCCCTCGGACTCGGAGCCGCGGAAGCCGGACGCGATGTCGCGGGCCATGGGCTTTGCGATCTGCTCGCGGAACGCGGCAGGGTAGTTAAGGAAACTCATGACGGCCTTGCCCCAGAAGTTGTCCTGAGAGATCGCCTTGTTTCGTTCGCCGCCTGGCTTCATGGCTCGGTTGGAGCTGACCATGGCGCGGGCGGACTCCATGCGGATAGCCTTTCGGGCCATCGCGGCCATTGGGTCAGTGGTATCCGCGAGCATCTCGTTGAACTTTCCGCTAGCCCGGGCCTTTTCCCACCAGGTTCCGAAGGCGATCATGTTGGCGTCGTTAACGCCGGCACGGCGCAGGCGCATGATAGCCTCGTTCCGGGTCGTCATCGCGTCACCCTTGTATCCGACCTTCTTGAGGGCGCGGGCCAGGATGTTGTCGCGGAGGAACTCAGAGACATGCTGATCCAGACGGCCGGCGGCGTAGCGTGCGCCCATGGCGCGCTTGGCATTTTCAGAGGCCTCGATGCCGTAGGCCTGGGCCATACGACCGGTGGCATTGGAGATCTTGCGCGCGGCCCGGTCGGTTCGGCTGTCCTCGCGGAAGTCGGCCTTATTGTCCAGGGCGTAGGCGCTGTTCTCCATGATGTTGTGCACGCCGGCGGAGTCCATCAGGCCGGTGATCCGAGCGAGCTCCATGTTGCCGGTCTCGCTGTTGAGATCGACGCGGAGGAACTGCTTAAGCAAGGCTCGCTGGCGCGGGCTTAGCTCGGCCAAGATCGCGGCAAACTCTTTGAGCATGACGACCGGTGCGGTGATCGCGCTGAACAGGTTCCCGGGGATTGCCTGGGCCTGTGCCTCCAGGAAGTTGGTAAGGAACGTCGACTTGAGCTTCGACATGTTGCTCAATCCGAGGAGCGCATTGGCCATGGCGTGAGACCCCTGGGCCGCAGGAGTGAGGGCTCCCATGGCGTCGAGCACCATCTCCTTGATCCGGGTGATGTCGACCTCCTTGACGCCCTCCTTGCGCATCTGCTCGACCATGCTGTTCCAGGTCTGCCCATCGGCGCCGAAGCGCCGGGAGAACTCGGCAAGGGTAGTGGCACGGGCGATGTAGTTATTCCATGCGTGGCGCGGGTCGTTGTGGAAGTACTCGCGGAGCATGGCCCGGGCGGAGTGCTCGAACACACGGCTCTTCAGGAAGTCAGCCCTGTTCTGGTTGCGCGGGTTCGACGCCAGGATAAGGCCCTGGCTCTGGTCGCCGCCTTCGGCGCCGGAAAGGATCGCGGCGGCCAGGTCCTCAGCCTGCTGGCGGGGGTTGGCGACCTGGAGTTTCTTGATCTCCTCGAGCATGGCGTTCTTCCGGTCGGACATCTCCTGGGTGAAGCCGCCGTTCTGGGCCGCTTCCTGGTCGATCTGCTGGATGTACTTTTGGAGGCTCCGGATCCGCTTCGGGTTATTGTCGATGTAGGCCTGCTCGGCCGTGTCGATGAATGCCTGCTCGTCCTTTGCGACGGCTTCGGCGTTGAACGAGTGAGGGATCGCGTAGCCCTGGGCGTAGTTAAGTTCAAGGCCTGACTGGCGCAGGTAGGTGTACAGCTCGTCGGACAGGGCCTGGAGGTTCTGCACAACCTGGCCGACCGGGCCGGACGGCATCGGGATCTCGCCGGCCAGGGCGCGGGCGATCGTGATGTCGAGCGCGCGGATCTGGTCCTGGCTGAGCTTGGCCAGGGGCTCAAAGGCGTCGGCCAGCTTGTTGCGGAAGATGCGGCGATTGGCGTCGCGCTCCTCGTGGTAGGTCTCCTGGGCTCCGGCGTCGATGTTGCCGCCGAGGCGGTTAAACATCTCGGCCACGCGCTTCATTGTCTTGGACCGGGTGTCGTTCGCCAGCAGGTGCATGTTGGCGGCGATCGGGTTCAGGCCCTTGAGCAGTCGGTCGGACGAGGTGAATGCGATACCGCTGGCGACGCTGATCAGGTCGCCCATGGCGACGCCGGCGATCGTAGCTCCCGCGGCCTTGGCGGCTCCGGTCGCGGCCTCGACAGTGGTCGGGGCAAGGGCCAGGGCGCCGGCGGCGAGGCCGGCCTTGCGCGCGGTGGATCCGGTCGACGGGACGTCCTCGTCGCGGGCGGACTGGATGCTTTCTCCGGTCGGGTTCCATCCGAACTCCTGGATGCTGTTACCTTCAGTGAAAAGATCGCCGGCGCGAACCTGGCGCTCAATGATGTCAAACCCGTTCTGGAAACGTTCGCCGTGCTCGGCGGCGTAATCGCGGGAAGGAGTGACCCAGTTACCTGGGGTGATCTCGGTGGCTACACCCTTAGGTACAGCTCGGTAAACAGTCACCATGGCGTCCGGTTTGCCGCGGACAGACTGGATCAGCTTGTGGATCTTGACGTCGTCAGCTCGACGCGCGCCATAGTACCTGGCTCCGTTCGGACCATAGATGTCCTCGGGGTAGGTCCTATCCATCGCATCCAAAGAGCCCTCTCCGTTGGTACCATCCGGAGCTCGGTGTGATCCGCGATAGTCACCATCCTCGTCGCGGGCGCTGAGGATCTGCGTGTCGTTATCCTGGACGCTTTTGTCGAACTGGGCCTTGAGCTGTCGGGCCTTGGCCTTGTCTCCGGCGGCGTTAGCGGCCTGGATCTCGTTGATAAGACGGCGCTGTTCTGGCGTGTACTGAGGAATGTTACCCTGGATCTCGCGGCGATCACGGAACTTTTGTCCACGTTCGTAGAAGTCTACTCCGTCGCGTTCCGCCATCTCGACTAGATCGTCATCGCTTCCTTCGTAGCCAAACTGATCGTACTCGTCAGTTGCCTCGGTGGTAGACTCAAGGATGTCCACGTTCTTCTTGCCGAGGAGCTTTTGCATGCTCTTCAGCGGTCGTGCTTTCGGGTCAAGAACAGTGGAGACGGCGGTGTCAACCGGAGGGTTTGCACGTTTCCCGAGCTCATAGACTTCAGCCTGTAGGATCGTGGAGAGGCCTCGACCCTGGAACTTCGGATCGACGTCGATCATGTCGAGACTTACCAATCCCTTCCCATCCTCGTACACCTCGGAGGTCATGTCGAGATTTGCTACCGGCTTGCCGTCGTACTTGATCTGGGCGGCGTAGCCGCCTGATCGTTCGTCAGGAGCGAAGGCAAAGCTGTAACGCGAGCGCTCGTTTTCAGGGATCCGGAGAGCTTCGCGGGTCATGAAGCCGCCATTGGCCAGGGCCTTGTCGCCGTGGTTAGTGAGCTCGCCACCTGGCGTGGTGAACTCGAGGCCGGCCTGATCTTCGTCACGCGCGCTCAAGGCGGTATCCTGGTCGACCGATCCAGGCTTCTTGCCGACGACGAACTCCTCGTATGCTCCACGCAAGCCGACGTTCATGGCGATGACGTCGTCGACCGGGATCTCGCGGCGCTCGATGTTGCTTCCGTACTCCCTTGCGCCGGCCTCAGTTGAGTGCCAGTTCTGCGTCGCCTTCTGCTTCTGCTTGCCATGCGCCCGGTAGAGCACGATGGTGTCGCCGAACTGCCGGCGGAGAGCTTCGCGGGTCCTGTCGAAAGCGGAGTACAGATCGGACGGGGAGACGTTCGCGTTCTCTCCGTTCATGATCACGTCGACCGCGGTATCCTGGTTGATGCGCACACCCAGGGAAGCCTCGGTGAGTGCGTCGAAAGCCGCCCGGCTGGAGGCGAGCTCATCGGACGCGATCTTCACGATCTCAGAAGGGATCGCGCTACCGCGCTCCTGCATCGGCTTAATAAGCTCGAGCTTCAGGCCTCGGCCGGCGCGCATCTCGAACCGGTGCGTCTCGAGCTCCATGCCGAGCTTGGAGTAACGTGCACCTTCCTCGCGGCTGAGGTTGCCCTTGCTGGCGAGCGGAAGGATCTCGCGCTTGATCTCCTCGATCCTGGCCTTGCGTTGCTCGACGGACATGGGAGCCTTGGCAGGCTCCTCGTCGCGGGCGCTGTAGACCTGGTCGCGGCGGATGCCGTAGGCGGCTTCGCCTTGCTCGGCCTCTGCGTAGTCTGGCGTCTTCTGCTTGAATACGATGTTAAGCGCGTCGATCTCATCGTTGACCTGGATGTCTTCATCGCCCTCAAGCTGTTTAATAACTTCGCCAACGGCTTCGCGGTGATCCCATCCCTTGAACGGGAGGAGGACCATGGTGGCGCCGGCCATCTTTGCGCGCTCGACGGCTTCTGCCGCGACTGCGACCTGTGCTCGAGGATTGTCGCCGGTGATCATCTCAACGGTCATGGCCCAGCCCTCTTCGAGCTTAGGCTGTTTGCGCTGGATCTTACCATCAATGTACTTCGGTCGCTTCGTAAAGACGCGATCCTTGTCCATGACCAGCTGTGCTTCCGCTAGGATCTCCCCGTCTTTTCCGATCACGGTCATGGAGTAACCGGTCGGGTCTCCATAACTGTCTGCGTCGTAGTACTCTTCGTCCAGGGACTCGGACGTGATCCTTGCTCCGTTCGGAAGGTTCTTCTTCGCCGTCGGGCTGTAAAGGCTGTCGACACTTCCTTCCACTTCAAGGAACAGTCGGTCGGTATCCAGGAACTGCTTTCCGGCAGGCTCCTCGTCGCGTGCGCTGTACGCCGTCTTCTTGTCGATCTTGTACCCGTTGTACCCATCTCCGCCGACAGCGTTGAACGTGATGTCAGGTTCAGTCCTGGCTACGTGACCAAACAGGCCAAGCTCTTTCTCGTCGATCTCGCCGGCATAGTCGTGACTGACGAAAATGTCAGTGATGCCGGCTTGGCGGGCGCGCTCAAACAGCTCAGAGATCAGTCCGATCTTGGCGCTCTCCGGAGTTTTGTTGTTCATGCCACCCTCATCAGTGAAAAGGACGGTCAAGGCGCCGGCCGCAGATCCTGGGCCGCGAGGCTCAAAGCGGAACTGGATACGATACTCATGGACAGGCGATCCGCTTGCCGGCATGAGCTCCTTTGAGACTACTCGGAACTCGCGACTTTCATTCCTTCCCTGCGGGCCCGAGTCACTCCCCTGCTGGACCAGGTGGTAACCGGCCAGGTTCTTTCTGGCCGTCTGACTAGCAGGAGCCAGGGTCGTGAAACGCTTCAGGTTGTACGGGTAAGGCATGCCTTCCGGCTTCGGGATCTCGCGGCCTGTTACCATCTCATCAAAGGCCTTGAAGGATCCGGCGCGCGACGGCTTAGGGATAGATGGACCTTCCTCATCGCGGGCGCTGAAGACCTCCGGTCCGGTGAACGGGCCGGCGTCGGTGAAGTCGTAGCCGCGCATGGAGTCGACGCCTTCGCCCATGTATTCTGCGAGCTTCTCCTTTATGTAGTTGCGGGTCTCGGCCTTGATCGCCGGCGAAGACTGGTTCTTCTGGAGCAGGGAGATCCTTACGACGTCACCGGTCGCGTCGATGCGTCCATGGGCCGGACCGCTCAGCAGGCCAGACAGGCCACCCTGCTCTTCCCAGTCGAGGTGGGTGGGCATGCGGACCCAGCCTGAGGACATGCCGTCTTCATCGCCGTCAGTATTGACGCCGATGCCCTTGTCTTCGAGCTCCTGGACGGAGGTTACCTGTAGCTGTCCCTGACGGTCGACGGCCCACAGGAACTGCTTCGACTTGTCGGCGTCGACGTCATGGCCGACGTCGGTCCACCACTTGATCTGTTTCGGCTCAGGCGCGCCGGCGCCCTGCTTCGCCTTGAAGAAGGCGTCGCGGTAGCCGCCCGGGATCGGGGTGTTCTCGCCGTCGTCGCGGGCGGAGCGCGTGCGCGGGATCGGCTTGTTCGGCTCGAGCTTGTCGATGTTGTCGACGCGGGTCTGGCGATCCTGGTCGGCGTCGCCGAAGCGCGAAGCGCGGTAGTCGGCGGTCCGCTGATCGTCCATGACCGGGTTCTGTCCGCCGGTCCTGTCGTAGCCGTGGAGCTTGTCGCGCTTGAAGTCGGAGGTGTAGGCGCCTTCCTGGAACTTGTCCCAGATGGCCTCGACCTTGTCCTTGCCGAAGACGTCCATGAGCGCCTTCTTGATCTGCGACATGAGCTCCTTGAGCTTGGCGAAGACAGTCGGCATGTTCTGGCTGTTGACGCGCGCGTCGTCCCGGGCCTTGGCCAGGTCGGCGATCGTGTCGGCGAAGTACTCCGAGAAGTTGGTCAGGCGGTAGGTCTCGTCCGTGCGGGCCAGTCGCCAGCGGCCGGTGTTCGTGTCGCGGCGGAACAGGCGCGAGACCTGCGACATGTCGATGTCGTTCTTCTTGGCGAAGTCGATCAGCTGGGCGTGGGAGAAGCTCTTGTCGAGCCAGTTGCCCTCGCCCAGGAGCTCGCGAAGTCCCTTCTTGTCCTTGAGCCACTTGGCCCGGTCGCGGAGGAACTGCTGGCGCGCGGCCTCGAGATCCTTGGCCGGGACCATGCGCTCGAGGTGGTGGGCGACCTCGTGGGCGAACGTGTGCTTGAAGACGCCGGGGCGGTTCGTGTTGCGTACGAACAGTTTGACCAGCTCGGCGGCGGCGTTGTACTCGCCGCGCACGCCGGCGCCAGGCTCGGCCTGGCTGACGCTGACGGCCAGGTTGTCGAGGTAGCCGTTCTCCATCAGCTTCTCGACGAGACGGAGGGCGGCGGTGGCCTCCTCGTGCGTCAGGCTTCCGCCTCGGCGGAGCTCGTTGATCAGCTTCTGGGCGATCTGCTCGTTTCCGCGCCGGCGCTGGGCCGGGTCGGTGTTGCCGGCCTGAGCCTGGGCGCGCGCGGCGCGCCGGCGGTCGAGCTCAGCGGCTTTGCGCTCGAGCTCGTTCCAGGTGGCTTCGTCGCGTTCGGACCTTACCTGAGGTCCTTGGGGACCTCGTCCAGTTGCTCCTTGGTCAGGCTCGACTCCATCACGCCCCAGTTGAGTGCGATCCAGTTGTCCCTGGTCCTGTCCAGACCCAGCTCCCTGAGCGCCCTGTCCGTCGGGTCGGAACCAGGTCGGACGGCCGTAGGCTCCATACGATCGGGCAGTCGCGATCCGGCGATCGGCTTCGGCTCGGTCGATCTTCCGTTCGGCATGGAGGGCCTCGATGAACTCGATCCGGGCGCGAAGGACTTCGGCCTCGAGCTGGGATCGGGCTGTTGCGATGTCGATCTTACCATCTCGGTAGGAGCTCCAGATGGATTTGATCTTGGTGATGTTCTGTTCATTGGATTTGTAGGTGGCAGGGAAGAGTCCTCGGACGGCTTCCCACGTGATCGACTGCATCTCTCGAGGCAGAACCCCGCGGGCCTTGGCCGCTTGACCATAGGCGTGGGCGTAGATCGGGTAAAGCCCGGAAAGGCCGGTCATGTCGGTGCCGCCGGCTCCGCCCAGGTTGTCCTTGACTTCGGGGTCCTCGCCGGACAGGGGCTCCATCAGGGCCGCGGCGACCGCGTGGGTGTCGATCGTGACCTGGCCGTCGCGAGCTTCGGGGTCAATGATGTTGTTGTAGAAGTTGCGGACCTTGTGCTCGCCGCCGAGCTGGGAGCTGATGTTCTCCATGCTCTGGTCGCGGACGATCGCGAAGCACTTTTCGATCGTGCCGAAGCCCCCCCAGGCTACGTCGGCGTCTTCGCCGTCCAGGCTGGTGAACGGGCCGTCCTTGCCGCCCTCGGGGGTGATGACGTCGTAGGAGCGCGGGTTGTAGGCCTCGTCGTACGCGCGGAGCGCGATGGCCTGGAGGCGGGCGACCTTGATCTCTCCGATCTTCTGACCGGCCAGTCCGAGGGCGTCGACGGCGTCGCGCGCTTTCTTGCGGATAGCGTTGGCGCGCTTAGACTTGTCCTTGTCGTCAGGGTACTTGGTCCGCTTCTCCTTTGGGATGCCGGCCTTGGTTTCCTGGAGGTCGAGCGCGATCTTCGCGATCGCGTTGCGGGCCTTCATCGCGTCGATCATCTTCTGATCGACCGCGTGACCGGACTTGTTCAGGATGATGTCGAGGGCGCGCTCCGCGAGGGAGACGTTCTTGTACCAGTCCATCTGAGGCGACAGGACGGCGAGCACGCCGGCCGCGGCCTCATGGGAGATGCCGTGCTCCTCGGAGAGACGCTTCGCGATGAGGTTGGCGCCGACGTACCAGAGCTTGCTTCGGCCTCGGATTTCGGGCGGCACGCTGTCGAACATGTGCAACAGGTTGCCCTCGACGTGCTTCATGAACGCGTCGATGACCTGGCGGTCCGACATGGACGGGTCGTGCTTGAAGCCGGCGATCTTCTTGAGGCGCTTCGCGAAGTCGCGCATCTTCGTCGGGTTTGAGTAGACAGTGGCGATGTCGGACTGGAGGTTGTAGGCGCCGGCGTCCTCGGTCGCGGAGACCGCGCTGGGGAAGCGGGTGCTGGCCAGCTTGGAACCCTTCTCGAAAGCCTTCGACACGGGCAGTCCGTCCAGGGAGTCCGCGATCTGGAAGATGGAGTCCTTGGCGTTGATCGCCTGCGTGGCGACCCTCTTGTTGTCCTTGAACTTCTCGAGGATCTCGGACCACGCCTGCTCGCGGGTCGCGCCCTCGAACTGCCTGGCCGTGATGTAGAGCGCGGCGCCGGACTCGAAGCCGCCCGTGAGTTTATCCTGGGTCTCTCCGCCTTCGTCGCGCCCGGACGCGACGGCGCCGGTCGCCCGAGGGAGACCGGAGTCGCGGAGCATCTGCTCGGCCGCGAACTTCATGTCAGCGACCTGGGTGCGCTCGTTCTGGTTGAGCGGCTTGACGGACTGGGCCGGCGCCAGGGAGATCGGCGCGCGGGCCTGGGCCTGGGGCTGGAAGGCGGACGCGACGCCGCCGGACTGCGGGGCGGGCTGGGCCTGGTTCTGATCAGGAGCGAAGCGCGCCATGCCGGCGGCTTCCTCGTCGCTGACGTCGACGCCGACCTGGCTGAGGCCGGCCTGCTGGGCGGCGAGAAGGCGGTGACGGCCGTCGCCGATCGCGACGCTACCATCCGGGCGGAGACCGACGCGGCTGGCTTCGAGCTGGCCGCGGTTGTTCTGATCGCCGAGGAAGGCGCCCGCCTGAGCGAGGCGCGGACCTCGGTTGTTGGAAAGCTGGTTCTGCGGGTCGCGGATGTCGAAGCCAGGGTCCCCCTGGCCGGCGGAGTCGAGGACCTTCTTCGGGTCCACCATGACGATCCGGCGACCCTGTTGCGGGGCGCGGTAGTCGGACGCGGCGGTCCCGGATCGGCCCTGCGTCTGCTGGGTCTGGGGAGCCTGTGCCTGCGTCTGGGGCGGCGTGAACAGGGAAGAGACCGGGGGGGCCTGCTGAGCCTGGGGCTGGACCGGGGTCCTGGCCTGCGCCTGAGGAGCGGCCTGGGGACCGGCCTGGGGGGCCTGGGAGGTCTGAGCGGCGGGCGCACCGGTGCTGGCCTGGGGAGCGCCAAGAGGGATGACGTCCGGGAGCTCCGCGCCGGCGGCGGGAGCTTCCTGGGCGCTGGTCCCGACCGGGGCCAAGGTGTCCGTGTTGACGCGGAGCTGGGGCGTGACCTGGGGTTGAGCCTGAGGCGCGGCCTGGGCGACAGGGGATCCGATCGGCGAGAGGGTGTTCAGATCCACGGCCATCTGGCCGGGATTGCCTCTCGGCGCCATCGGCGTGAGCGTGCTGGCGTCTACCTGCATGCTTGGCTTGAACGCGTCGGCGATAGCACCTCCGGCCTTACCTACACCAGCCATGATCGGCCCCTGGGTGCCGACGCCGGCGATGGCGCCGACACCAGCCTTGAACGCGTCCGCCGGGGAAAGCAGACCTTTGCTTTCCGCCGCATTGACCGCCTGGGCAGTGACGACTTCTTCGCTGACCTCTCCGGCCAGCTCGCTGGCGATCTTACCGGTCAGTGTCTTACCGCCGGGAATAAGCTTGGTGAGACCGCCCATCGCGGCCGTAGCTCCGCCTTCGGCGATGCCAACCTTGATGGCAAGTTTCTGAGCTTCGCGGTAAGCCTTTTCGTAGTCGGCCGGGTTCTTCTTGTAGGCTTCGACATACCCCTTCGGATCCTTGATGACCTCAGGGTTCTTTTTGATCAGCTCTTCAAGGAGCTTGCCGTCATAGGAGTCCATGCCGGTCAAGAGACCGGTAGCTCCCAGGCCCGCCGCGCCGGCTAGGAGTGCACCTCCGCCGGTGGCAACAGTGGCCGCAGTTGCGGCCATGCCTGCGCCAGCCGCCTTGGCTGAGCCCCAGGAGCTTTCCGCGGCGAGCTGGGAAAGAACATCGAGCGGATTGTTCGCGACGGCTCGCAAAGAAGATCCAAACCCCTGGGCCTTGTCGAACTGAGCCTTTCCGTAAGTCGTACCCTGGTGTCGGGCAAGGGTGTCGTTCACCTCTTTGAGCTCCGCCGTCTTCGCTTCCAGATCGGCGTTGAGCTGTGCAAGCATGGCGTCGCGGTTCTGGCGCGCGCGTAGTTCGCCGATGCGAGCCTGCGCCTGGAACGACGGGCTGTTGAAGTTCATGTACGGACCGCTCGGCATGACCGGGGTCGGCGTAGACGTCGTGAGTTTCGACAGCTCGAGTGTCTCGTCCAGGGAGAGTGGCTGTAGCTTCGAGATCTGCTCTCGCTTGCTCAGGATTGCCGCAAGTTCGCCGGCGAGATCCGCCTGAGTCTCGCCCTGCCAAGAACGCACAAAGGCGTCGCCGAGCGCGGTGCCGAAGTCGGTGACGTTTGCGTCTGCTCCGGTGCGAGCGGGACGACGAGACGCCAGGCCTCCAATAGGCACACGCACAGTCATGCCGGTATCCGGGTCAAAGACCTCTCTGTAGTCTTTGCTCAGGTCCGCGGAGGGCCCGAGAGGAATGATGTCAGGTAGATCGTCGTTTCCGGCCATGCAATAGAACTAACGCCGGCCAGGCGGAAGTCCAGCAATCAGGCCGGCTTACCTAACAGCCTTCAAGGCGAACGACCCATCCTGCATCTGGACCTTTTCATAGACGCGGTTGCCCAGCTTAAACAGGCTACCAACCTCGGCCTGATCGCGGATCTGAGGAAGCATGTCTCGGGCGGACTCAAGCGGGATCTCGACAAACCCCCGGGTCTCTAGCGCGGGGTCTCCGGGGACCAACTCAGTGGGCTCGATTGCGGCGGCTTGTTTGGGGGTGATCTTAGTGACCTTGGTCACCGGATCTTCAAGCAAGCCACCTTCTGTGGTCTCAGTCGTCGTGTCGAAGCGGTTAGCGGCTTCGGTGTTATTAATCAGGCCGAGGGCGGCCAGGGCATCGTTCAGTGACGATGATCGGGTCGACAGGCCGGTAGAGATCAGGGTCTGCTGGGTGTCGATGATCTTGCGGATCATGCCCTCGTCGAGGGTAGTGTAGTCGCCGGTGTCCTTCGAGCCGGCGTGGTAGAGATCGACGATCGCCTGGCGCACTGGGCCTTTGACCTGTTCAGGAGTAAAGGCGTAGGTCTCATCCTTATTGCCACCCGGGTTGGACTTAGCCTTGGCGTTTGCACGAGACGTGACGCCCTGCTGGGTGATCGTCGCGGTTTTCTCGGCCTTAGCCAGTTCTGCGGCGATTTGTTGAGCGCGGATGGTATTGGCCTCCTCCGAGGTGAAGGCGGAGTCAGCATTCGTGGCACCGGTTACGTTTAGCAGTAGGCTACCCTTACGCCTGTCTCCTCCTTCACGGACGACCTCCTGAGTGCCAAGGTCGGTGCGTACGCCGCTGAATAGGTCGGCAAGGCCGTTCTCGGCTCCGGTCATGCGGAACGCCAGGATCTGGCGAGGCGTGTAGCCGGCCGCGAGAAGCGCGGCGTCGTCTGCGAGGAACTTGCGGCGATCCTCAAGGGCTCCGGTCTTGGCCTTGTGATACCCTGTCTCGGCGTCAAAGTTACGCGTGCGCGCCTGCATGGCCGCGCCTTCTGCGGCGGCACGAGGATCAAAAAGTGCGCCGATGTTAGCGAGACCGGCCGCAATCGAAGGATCTCCGGCGAAATTGATTTTATCTCCCATTTTTATCGCATCACGTAGTTTTTAGGAGACGACTTTAGAATGTCTCCAATACTGAAAGGCTTCGGAAGACTAGAAATAGGCGTCGTCGTCCATCCTGGAACATATGGACCAGCGCCAATCCCCAAGCTCGGGAACGATGTTCCGGATGAATTAAATCCTGCGGCAATACCGGTCGCAGGGGTTCCTGTTCCCCACCACCCTGATCCGACGCCAACGCCGGCTACAGTGCCGGCGGTTGATAGAATTGAACCAAGCGTACGAAGCCCCTGGCCTTTCTGAGCCGCGGCTTCGAGCTCAACGGGTAGCACGTCTGCGGAACCCTTGGCAAAGTTGGCGATACGAGCGATGTCCTGATTGGTGCGGGCGTTGTTGATCGCGTTCTCAAATCCGACGTCGTTGAATGAAGAAAGTTTAGCTTTCGCGGCTCCCTGCTGGAGCGCGTAGCCCAGACTCCGAGCGGCCTGGGATGCGTTCTCGGTATTGATCACCTTCGCGGCCGAACTGTCGCCGGCCAGGTTCGCACCGGTAGCCTCGATCGGCGCGCGGACGTCAGCCACGGCGGCATCGGCCGCGCTCTTGCGATCAGACTCAGCCTTTGCCATTCCGGCATCAGTCGCGTCCTTTCCGGTCTTTCCAAAGTTTTCGGATGCCCTGGCGTCCGCTTCATCCTGGAAACCCTTCTGGCGCCAGCGTTCGGCTTCGCGAGCGCCGGCCTGGGCCTTCTGAGCCTTTCGCGCGCCAGCGGCGCTGGCGGCTGTTCCGGCGGCGGTTAGAGCAAGGGCGATCAGCGGGGTGCACATTTACGTAAAGAGTCTTGGCTTGTTGCTGTTCGGACCACCGAAGCCGAACATCTCCTTGAAGGGGCGGATGCCTGGTCCTCCGGAGTATGCACCAGCATTATTCGCCGCGGCCAGTACTCCGGTCGTGTTCTGGAACAGGTTGCCGAGCGGGCTGAACTGGTTCTGCATGGCTAGGATCCCAGCCTGGCGTAGTGCGTTCTGTCCGGCCAGGCCGGCGTCGCTGGTCATGTTGACCTGGGAGATAAGGTTGTTGCGCTGTTCCTCTACTGCCTGGCGGCTTTTCTGGATCTCGGACAGGGCCCCCTCGGCAATAGCCTGACGAGCGGCCGCGTTGTCACGCATCAAGATGCCCTGCTGGCGAGCGGACTCACTGGATTGGTCAAGGCCTGACCGGGCAAGGCTGTAGGCAAGCTGATTGCCGACCTGCCTGTACTGATCGTTGACCTGGGGGGTCACGAAGCCTCGATATGCGTTTGCGCGATCGTTGTAGAAACTGTCGTCAAAACGGCCAAACTCCTTGTTGATCCTGCTGGTGCCTTCCTTGACGCGCGCCTGGCGCGCCATCTCGTCGGCGCGAGCCTGGGCCGCACCTCCGTCGCCACCTCCTCCGCCGAAGCACATTAGGAGATGACCCTCCCGGTCTTGTTGGAATAATTCATTCTGATGGGTCCGTTCGCGAAAGTATCTGGGTTGGCCTTGTTCATAGCCATAGGAGCCATTGCGTATGCCAATGGGCTTGTCTGATTTACTGGGGTCACGCCGGCGTTGGGCGTGTATTGAGTCTGCGGACCGGCTGGAGATGCGTTGTTTAGACTGCGCTTGATGGGGTTAGAAGTAGGACTTCCACCTTGCCTGATGTCACCAAGGACAGACCCAACTAGGCCGCCCCTTTTGAGCGCCCTTCCTCCCGCCTGAGCTGTGTTTGGTGCAAAGCACATCTTCAAATGGATTGTGTCTTAGCCGGAGGCTTTGTCCAGCAATACACCATGAAAGCCTCCCCGTTCTTCCCGTAGTTGGCTGTTTCTGACTCTTTGTATGCCCCCAGCACCTCCAGCCACCGGTGCGCGATCTCGTGTGTCGCAAGGCTCCTGCACTCAAGCCTGTGCCAGCCGGCGGCATCAAGGGACGGAAAGAACACCCGCCTGCCAAACTTGTGGACGGACATGGCGATCTCATCAAACCGGTCGGTGGCGAACATCCAGACAGACCACACCCCAGCCCAGACCGGCACGGCTCCACAGCATACGACAGGCTCGCCGTCGTCGGCGTGAAGCACGAAGCCGAAGTCTCCGGAAAGAAGGACCTGGTTGGAGAATGAGGTCGGATCGTCGTTCCATTGGGTCGCGTAGATCTCCTCCTTGTCCTTGGCCCGCATGTTGTGCACGACGTGCCGGACACCCTCCTGATAAAGCTCAGTCACTTTCATTGAACTCGAAGTGACAGATGAGGTTGGCCAGGCGGGCGTAGCCAGGCGAGTCATTGACCAGGCGTACACCCACATGGGTTCCGGACCCATTTGCCTGGATGCGACCCAGAGTAAATGTAGGCTGGCTGACAGTGGCGACCAGATCTCGGGCGCCAGGGCTGACAGGATCCATTCCGATCTCGACCGCCCACTCACCCTCACAGGTCATATCAAGACCCATAAGGGTTTTCGTGTGCGCCGGCTTTCCGCCATCGAGATAAGGCAGAACAACCTCGACATTGGAGTCGTCGTAAGTGTCTCCATTGGGACCGCCATACACGTAGACGTTTTGGCCTTCCTTCGCATACACCTTTCCGTCCTTGGTAGTGAAGTCAGTGAAAGTCCGGCCAGGCTCATAGGTCGACCAGGCCGCGACCTGACTGCTGGGGAAGTATGAAAAGACGTAGATCTTATTACCGATGGCAATCCAGTAGCGTCCGTCGATAGGTTCAATGACGGCTGGGCATGCGGTTTTCTGGGCTTCAGACATGGTCGACAGGTCCTGCAAGATCAGGTTGTCGATCGGCGTCCCGACGTCGTTGACAACCGCGGCGTTAGAGCTGTCGCGCGCGCGCAAGGATCTGACTCCGGAGTCTGAAAGGTAGAATACGTCGATGTCACCTACGGACACGATGCTCTTTTGCCCGAGCGCGCCGGTATTAGAAAGCACCTGGCCTTGGCGGTTGTTGGCAGGGTCGGTGTCAATGGACCAGATCTGAACAGCTCGACGAGCAAAAGAAGCCACATTCCCCTGATAAAGAGCTACGCCGGTCAGCACCTCGTTGCCTCCGTTGTTATTGGACATGTTGATGAAACCGGATCCAATCCCGTTGAGCGTCCAATTTGTGGGCTGGTTTACCCCCGAGAAGAACAGGCTAGATCCGCTTGTCACATGTGCCTTTGTCTTGTAGGTAAGAGCAGACGTAGGGGAAGTGCCCACGACACGCGCGCTACCCCAGTAGATCGGATTGGCTGGGTCGTCTTTAAGGGTCGCGATAAGCTGAACCTTAAATCCAGGCTGGAAGTATCCTCCGTTCTCGCCGAACGTATATCGAACAACCTGCTGTTGCGCCGGCGTGGTGTTTTTTCCGCCCGAGAACGTGCTGTAGTTCGCGGTGGTGACATTGCCGGCCGTAGTGACAGCGATTGTTCGACCATTTGCCGAAGCACCTGATCCTGCGGGAGCTGTAAGAATGACACGGCCGTCCTCCACAGACGCCACGTAATCAGGGTTCGCGGTGAAGGAGTTAATCCTCTCTACCAGCTTGCTCATCGTGTCCGCATTTGAGAAGGCCCATTTCACGTGGCTTGCGATCATCTCTACCCCATTGACCTTGACCGAGGTGATCTTGTTGCTGGTACCGCCAAGCATGGTTCCGAACTTGGCGATGAAGCGACCAGGAGTGTAAGGGCTGGGCGCAATGGTCGCCGTGTCGATGAACTCGTGAATATGACTCACGCTTCCAGGGTCTGCCGCAAACTCGATCTCCACCAAACGGCCATTCAGTTCCGCGTGGTCATCAAGGTAATCTCCGTTGGTGTTCGGGACGAAGAGATAAAGATCGCATGCGTCCGTGCCAGACAACTGTCTGATCGTGAATGAAGCGGCGCCAACCGGCGTGTTGTTGAAGCCGGGCCTGTTTCGCGCGAAGTTTGTCAGGTAAAAGTTCAGGTTGAAACCAAGCCTGGGGCCGATGTTCCAGTTGGTGGGGGCGGCGGGGTTACTAGTGTCGGTGAAGCCTGCCCAGTTCCCAGGTTCGTCGATGGCTTTTTCTCCGTTGAAGTACACATTCATCACGGCCGGCATCGGCTGGATGTCGCGAACCGACCTGGATGCCGTAGCCGGCGTACCGGCTGTACCGCCTGAGATCGCGAACCCACCCTTGGCCGGCGTCTCTGGGGTTCCGGTGATGAACGGAGTCACAGTAGCCGCCGAAACAGTCAATGGCCATTCTGCCGTCGCGCTACCCGTGAACTCGGTGCCAACAGGTCCGGTGACGTCGATATACGCTCCGTTCGCAGTGTATCCTGTCGTGGCGTTCCATCCTGTCGTGGATGCACCAGAGGTGCCGCCCTTGATGTACCATGCAAGCGTGCTGGCAAAGTTATACCAGGATCCCTGCATCGTTGAACCATAGGACCAGCTCTTTGAAAGACCGATGACGAAGTCAGGAATGAACTCTCCATCCAAATATGGGATGACATCTCCATTACTCCACTTGGCCAGCACGAACGTCTTGCCTCCGTATAGGGTGCTGTAGACGATGCCGGTAAGACTGGGTCCACCTCCAAGAGTGGGTCCAGGTCCGCCGAAGATTACGGACGGATGCTTCAGGTATCGAACAAAGAGTCCTCCGCCTGCCGAGAGCTCATTGTTGCCGGTGGAAGAGTTCCAGTCGTCCGTGAACGTATAGATCTTGTCGGACGTCGCCTGCAACCCATGGAGCGGACGATAGAAGACATTGGTGTTCAGCGGACCGATCGACACGAAAGCTTTTCGCTTCTCGATCTCTCCGCCGCGAGAGATGTGGGCGTTCTTCAGACTCTGAAGCGTGCCGGGACGCGCGGTCAGCGGATGACGCCTCGTGTCGAGGCCCGCGCTGAAGTTCTCGACGACAAGGTATGCCATGGATCAGACTCGGTCGCTAGGGAGGATGCGGGCGCCGTTCATGCCACGTTCCTCGTAGGAGGGCATGCCCCCGCCGAGGGGGAACACGTCGGTCTTGATGCCCTGGCCCTTGAGCTTGACGTAAAGGGCCTGAGCCGCCTGAAGCTTGGCGCCGGCGTCTTCGGCCTTGGCCTTGGCCAGGAGCTCGGCCGCGGCGAACAGGACGATCAGGTTGTCGTCCAGGAGCGCGACGTCGGAGTCGGAGATCATCTTCGGGAGCCGGCGGATCGCCTTGAACCGAAGCACACACTCGTCGCTTGCCGGCATAGGCCAGACCTCGAACTGATTGCCCTCGTAGTGACGCCAGCGGGTGGGGGGATCTTCCTTCTCGCCATCCGTAGGATCGGAGGAGTTGTACTGCTCGACGCCGATGCCGTATTCCATAGGGCGCCAGGTGTCGCTGTACCGGACGTGCGTGCACGTGATCCGGTTGAAGTCGATGTCGTTGTCGAAGCCGTAGTAGCGTTGGCCGTTCAGGAGCGCCTCGTCGCGCTCGATGAAGGCGAACGGCCAGTCGAAGTCATTCCACAGTCGCTCCTGGGTCCGGTTGAGGATCTGCTTTAGCTGGGGCAGGGCGTTGACGCCCATACCGACGTTCGTGGAGGCGCCGATCTCGGCCCGTAGGGCGTCGACCAGCGCGGAGAGCTGGGTGCCTCGGGCCATCGGTTACTTCTTCTTGGAGGTTTCCACGGCCGGCTCTTCGACGCCGACTTCGGCCAGGCTGGTCGGGAGCTTGCTGACGACGCCCGGGAAGAGCTTGTCGATCAGGGGCGCGGTGTAGATCTGCTCCAGGCGGTCGCGCTCGACCTTGAGGTCGACCGGCGTGGTGCGTGTCTTCTTGATGTTGATCACCGCGTCATGTCCGTGGACGGACTTGATGACGGGGATCTCGGGGGCGCTGACTTCCTTGATCACAGTGTTTTCAAGGGAACCGGCGAGTCGGATTTCAACGTTGGCGTATTCCATGGGTGTCCGATCATCGTGCCCCAGGGCGCATTTGTTGCAAGCAAAAGGGGGTGGCTCCTTGCGGAACCACCCCCGAGGGAAGCCTCAGCTTCGGTTAGGCGGCTTCGTAGACGCCCGAGCCGTTGAACTGGGTGCCGACGAGACCGCCGGTCCAGGTCATGGCGCGGTAGAGCACGTACTGGTCGTGCGGGCGCGCCGGGCTGTGGGTCTTGTTCTCCTCGCCGTCCATGACGTAGAGGTTGATCTTCGACTCGTCGATGAAGTAAGCGCGGTTGGTGTAACCGAGGTCATCGAGGGTCGGATCGTAGACGAACTCACCGACGCCCTGCATGGTGATGCCGGCGAGACCGATGTCGGTCATGCCCTTGGCGAAGCCCTGCTGGGTGTAGGTACCCTTCGAGGTGATCTCGAGGTCGAGCTTCTCGAGGAAGCCGGAGCCGCAGAGGACCAGGGAGGGCTTGCCACCGAAGCGGGTCAGCTGGCGGATCTCCTTGCGGAGGTACTCGCTGATCTTCTGCTGGCCGGAGACGTAGGCGATGGCGTTGGCGCCGACGGCGGCGCGGTTGCGCCACTTGGCGTTGGTCGCGCGGTCGATGCCGCCGACAGTGCCGGTGGTGGGATCGTCCGTGATCATCGACAGGATGCCGGGCACCTTCTTGGCGTCGGAGACGCCGTCGCGCCAGAGCATGTCGTTGAAGGAGCGAGCCCAGCCTTCGTTCATGTCCTTGAGCTTCTCGTCGAGCAGGCCGGTCAGGACAGTGACGTCGCGTTCGGAGTGCTTGGAGACGGACTCACCGGACGTGCTGTCGACGACGGACAGGCCGTCGTGCTTGAGCTCGGTCAGCGTCAGCGAGATACCAGCGTGGATTTCCTTCCACTGGTAAGAGGCGCGCTTGGTGTTGGCGGGATTGGCGTACGACACAGTGTCATTGTGCGTGAAGCCGGCGATGGCCGTCGTGTAGTCAAACACGACCGGCACAGTGATGTTACCCTTACCACCGGGGAAAGTCTTCTTCTTCTTGGACAGGGCCTTGAGAAGGGGCTTTTCCTGGATGGACTGGGCGAGCGCGCCACCCTTGATGTTGTAATCAAGAGCGGAGGCCGTGATGTTAGCGAGTTCCTGGGCGGTGAATGCCATGGGAGTATGTTCTGTTTTTTAGGTTTTTTAGCGGGATGCCAGCATGCCGCGCAGGACCGCTTCTTTCAGCGAGCTGGGCACGACAGTGGCGTTGGCGGACGACGTAGAGCTGGCGACATTGGACACGGGCTGGCGCCGAGGCGCGAACCGAGCAAGACGTTCCCTGATAATGGAGTGGGCGCGCTCAACGAGCGCAAGAGCCTGCTCCGGGGTCGACGGCTGTTCGGCTGACAACATCAGCTTCACCTGGTCAGTCACCATCTCTTGTTTGGCGGACCAATCGGGATCCTTGATCTTCATCTGCTGTTCCCAACCAACCACCGCGGCATGGATCCCCTGGCGGGCCTGGAGGGCCTGCTGTTGGACGGCCTGGGCCTGTCGCTCTTCGGCCAGCTTCTGCTGGGCCTTGAGAGCGGCCAGCTCCTTGGCGGTGCCCTCGTCGATGAAGCCATCGCGGACCTTTTCGGAAATGTCCTCGGGCAACACCTCTCCTACGAGAGCGTCGAGCCTTGCCTTGTATTCGCTGATCTTCTTGTGGGCCTCCGCCGGGTTGGTCTTCATTAGGGCCATGATCTGGAACCCCTCTGCTACCTCATCGGTGTTTAGCCCATTCGTCGACATGAAGTTGGTGATCTTCCGGTATTCTCCGGCGTCCAGGCGGTATGCATCCCGCTCTGCGACCACTTCCTTCCAGCGTGGGTGATTGTGGAACGGCAGTTTCTGATCTGCATCGGCGCCGGCCTTGTCCTTAGCCTTGTCGTCCAGACTGGGCTGAGGGGGCTTGGCTCCCGATGCGGAAGCTCCGTTGGTCTCCACGGGGGACGAAGCCGCGTCAGCCGCGGTCTTCTTCACGGCGCTTTTTACGGCGTCGAGTAGAGACGTTGGCTTCTTGTTAGCGTCCTGGTCGCCAGCCCCCGACGAAATGGGCGTGCTATCTTGTTTAGCGTCGGCCACCGCCGGCGTTTCGGCCGGGGTAGAAATGGGTTCGCTCGCCGGCGCGGAGGCCTGCGGCGTGTCGGAGATCGCTTCGGGTGCGACCTGGTCGTTGGTGTCGGTATCGGACATCGGTTGTTATTGTATGTTAGGTGTTACTGAAAATCAAACGTTTGCGCCAGGCACGCCGTTCGCGCGGATCTGGGCCGGCGAAGGAGGAGCGGTGGGGCCGTCGGTACCGGGAGGCACGCCGGGCGCCGGAGCGTTCATCGCGCCGGCTCCGCCCTGGAGGGACGGATCGGACGCCGGATCGCCCATGCCGGACTGGGCCACTGACTTGGCGCTGTTCATGGCGACGATCGACTGGAGGCCGGATCCGATCGCTTCCTTGACGTCCATGCCGTCGTCCAGGCGGCGGATCGCTTCGCGGGCCAGCCACTCAGGCGAGATACCAGGGATCTGGAGGAGGGTGGGCGCCAGGCGCTCGAAGTTCTGGATCTGGATCGCCTTGTTCGGGCGCCCGTTCGAGCCGGCTTCGACCTCAAGGTAGAGCTCCTGGGCGATCTCGCTTCCGGTAAGCTGGGGCCAGACAGCGCCAGGGCCGGCGATCTTCTTCACAGTCATCTCGTCCATCTCCAGGAGCAAGACCTGGCCGGTCGCTCGCGCGAGCTCGGAAAGGAAGTCTTCGATGTCGTCGACGTTCGACGAGAGACTGGACATTCGCGAGCCCTCGGCCACGGAGACCTCGGTCGCGGTAGATCCGCCGGTGCCGCCAAGGTTGGCCTCCTGGGATCCGACAAGGCGCATCATGTCGTCCAGGAGCATGGACGTGTCGTAGAGCGCGGCGTCGATCGGGGAGTGCTGGATCGGCTGGAGGATCGAGTTGACCGCCTGGCCAGGGTTCAGGTTGTTAAGCCTGATCACCGCGTTGGCCGGGTGTGACTGGAGATTGATGATGTCCTTCTCAGACAGCGCGCCGTCGTACGTGGCGTAGGCCGGCCGGTTAGCGAAGCGGTGCTCTCGCAGGGACTGACGGGCGCGGTTATACTCGCGCTGTACGGGCATCAGCAGGCGTACGTCGGACGGGGGATAGATGTCCTTGTCGGACTCGACCTCGTTGAAGATCAGCGTGAAGAAAGGCCAGAAACGCTCGAGCTCCAAGGCCGGCGCCGCGGGCTCCTTGAGGAACTCATGGTATCCGTCTGCCACGACGTACACTAGTCCGTCCTTCTTCGAGTAGATCTCCCAGACGACGACGCTCTTGCGGTCATCGTCGCCGGCTCCGCCGTTCGGATCCTGGTAGGCGGTGAAGGCCTTGCCGAGGTCGATCTTGTAGATCTCCTTCACCTCCTCGACGTCCAGGATGAACTCCTGGGCAACCCACTCGGCGCCGACGAAGCCGTTCAGCTGACGGCACTTGGTGTCAGGGATGATGGTTGGCGAAAGGGGGAAGTCAAAAACGACGCCCTCGCGGACGATCACGTCCTGCTTTGACTGAAGCTCCTTGAGCATCAGTCGTAGCTGTTCGACCTTCTTGTCGTCGTCGCCGTAGATCGCGTCCTGCTTGTCCGCGGCCAGGCGCTCGAGAAGGGTCAGCTGTTCGGTGATGTCGGTGATCTTCTCTACGTCCTCCGGACGCTTCTGCATCACGCGGTTATAGCCGAGCTTGAGGAAGCCGACGCCGGTCACGCACGTGCGCCGGACCAGCTGTTTCATCTGGCCCTTGAAAGTGGGTTGCTGTTCCTGGATCTGGTGGTGCGCGACGATCTCCATGGTCTTCGCGACCTTGTCCAACATCATGCGCTTGTCATATCCCTGCTTGATGTCCTGGACGAGCTGGAGCGCCATGGGATCCGGAGGCATGCCTACCTGTTCGGCGGCGGTCATGGCTGTCTGCACGCTCTGGACGGAAGACATCTCGCCGTCCCAGATCGCGAAGTCCAGGGTGTCGCGGCGCTTGGCCGTGAACTTGGGGTTCTTCGCGTACATCTGCGACACGCGTTGTGCGACGTGGCGCTGGATGATGTTGGCGACGTACCGGTCGTCAGTGTCGGAGCTCGACCACTGCTTGCCCATGTAGAAGTCCATGTCCTCGCGCATGCGATCGAACGGCTTCTTCCAGTGTTTCTTCGCGCGCAGTACCTTGTCGATCCAGTCCTTGACCAGGGCCGCGCGGGAAGGCTCCGGCTTCTCGACGTCGCGCTTGATCGTGGATCCCTGCTCTACAGGCATGCCCATGGCAGGTTGCATGGGGACTCCCGTCGGGGCCCCCGTCATCGGATCCATGCCGGCGAAGTCGCTTTCCATTTCAGTCTTTTTTGTTCAGAAGCCACCCATCCGCAAGAGATTGCGCTGGGTCTCCTCCCACTTGGATGAAAGCTTGACCCATCCGAGCGTGCCGGTCTTCGGCATGGTGGGCTCCTTGATCACGGCCGGCGAAGCTCCGATCGCGCGTCCGAGGCCCATGCCCACGTGGGCCAGGGCGTCGACGAAGTCGTCGTGCCTGGCCGAGGGGAACTTGAGTAGCTCGGCCTCGGCTTCACCCCACCAGGGGGCGAACTTGGGGAAGTAGACCTTGCCCATGGCCATGCGGCCGCGGATCGCCTGGGCGCGGGTCTGCTTGTCCTTCACCGGCGTGACCTCCTCGACCACTGTGTAGACCCCTCGCTCCTGCTGGACCTTGCGCAGGAAAGGGCCGATCGACTTCGAGATGTGGCCGCGCTCGGCCCACCATACGGCCGGCCGGCGCCTTTCCATCAGCTCGACCATCCCCTCGATCACCTGGTCTGTCTCGGCCTTGCGCCACCAGACGTCCGGAAGGACCCAGATGTTGTCCTCCTCGTCCAGGCCGACCGGGAGCAGGCACGTCTTGTCCGCCTGCTGTGACGTCGAGACGGCGTGGTCGCTCGCGACGTAGATCCGGAGGTTCTTCGGAAGCTCGTTAGGCTGGTAGAACTTGAGCCAGTCGCGCTTGAAGAAGTCGCCGTCGTCCGGCGTCGGGTTGCCTTGGTAGAGCGCGGAGAAGCCGGTCGGATCCTGGAGCTTGGCCTCGTTCAGGAACTCCAGGTCGAAACGCTCAGGCCATAGGGCCTCGCCAGGCTTGCGACCCATCGGGTCGTCGTGCACGGCGATCGCCGGCAGAGAGAGCACGCGCCACTTCTTCGCGAGCTCTTCGCGGTAGCACGGGTTCGTCGGATCCGTCAGCCGGCCGACCAGGTCGTCTTCGTGCCAGCGCGTCATGATGATGACGACGCGACCTCCAGGCATCAGGCGGGAGAATGCTTCCTGGGTGAACCAGCTCCAGAGCTTGTCGCGCGCGGACTGAGAGTCGGCTTCCTCGCGTCCCTTGATCGGGTCGTCGATGATCATGAGGTCCGCACCTTTGCCGGTCAGACCACCACCCACGCCGACGAACTGTCCGAGGCCACCTTCTTCGGTCTCGATCCGGTTCGCCGACGCGGAGCCCTGGCGGAGCTTGCAATTTGGGAACACCTGCTGGAAAGACGGGAGACGCATGATCTCGCGCACCTTGCGGCCGAAGCTCTCGGCGAGCTCGGCGTTGTACGTCGCGAACAGCACCTGGCGGTAAGGATCTCGGCCCAGGAACCACGCCGGGAACCGGCGCGACGCGAGCTCTGACTTCCCGTGACGCGGAGGCATCGAGATGATCAGTCGCTGGTAGTGGCCTTTTTCCACCTCCTCGAGCGCCGCGCAGATCGTCTCGTGGTGCCGGACCGGCTCGTACATCGACTTCGTCGGATCGTCCGGATCTTTCGGATCCGGCATGGTCACCGACGTGAAGCCGAGCATTGACTCGCGCGCCTTCTTGATCGCGAGCAGTCGCCTGGCCGCGGTGAGCATGCGCTCCTGCTCGGCCAGATCTGCTTGCTCGGCGTTGGGTGCCTTGCGCGCCATCAAGAATCGGAAGGTACAACCTCCACCTTGACGAGCGGGCCGAGGTCGACGGGCATCTGCGGTTCGGAGAAGGTGACTTCGCAGACCATGCCTTCCTCCCTCTCGACGAAGCAAGCCCATTGAGAGCCGTCGAAGGACGGGAACAGGACAGGCAGAAACGGAGGAGGACATACGCTGGTGTCCATCTGCGTCATCAGGTGACGGATGCGATAGGTGATGCTCATGCTTCGGTGCTGATGGTATGATTGCTGTAATATGCCCCCATAGGAGAACCCGTAAGGACTGCGATGTTCTCGACTTCGATGCGATGGTCTGGGGTGGAAGCACCATTCCCGACAGGGCCATTAGCAGAGGTGGCCGCCAGCGTCCCGTTCACGTAAAGCGAGACGTTGCCCGTGCCGTCGGAGATGATCACGGCGTCGAACCCTTGCAAGTGAACAGGGGTGAAGGTCGTGTCGATGGTGGTGAGCGTAGTTCCGTCGTGGACTATCAGACTCAGAACGCTCGTTCCGGTGAAATAAATGCCGATGCTTCTCGTGGTCGGAGTTCCGACTGCTCCGGTCTTTCCGAGGACGACCCTGCAAACAGAGTTCACATCAGTCGTGCCGAAGGCATAACGGATGAGCCTGAAGCCCCAGACGATTCGTTTGGAGAAATTGACTGCTCCGTTGTCCGGGTTTACGCCACGAACATTTTGCGAGATTGGATGATTACGAAGCGCAACCCCGACAGCCGATGTTGGAGCGATCACTCGTTGATTGCCGAACACATTTAATGCGGATGACCCGGTTCCAATAGAGCCGCCAACCCAAGCGGGGGAAAAATACTTGCTGACCGTCGGAGAGACGATTTCCGCTTCAAGTCCGTTGGGCGTGACCGCCAGCGTCGTCGAGGTTCCCGCCACGGCTTCCGCGTTGGTCGCCAGCTCGACGTGTCCCTTGGTCGTGGTCGAGGCGTCCGGGTTGGAGGCCGTCACGAACGCCGTGGTCGCCAAGGCCGTCGTGTTGTCGCCCGCCGACTGCGTGACCGCCGTGGGGGTTCCGGTGAAGGCCGGGGAGTCTAGTGGGGCGTAGCCCTGGGAAGCGACCCAAGACTCCGTGGCGTAGCCCGTCGGGTCGAAGGTGACTGCCGCCGTCGTCTGGACGCTGGAGTCGGGGAAGATGATGCCAGTCGGTGTGAACGACATCCCATTTGAACCATCGTAAACGACCAGTCCGTTGCCCTGGCTAAGCGTAAGGCCCGCCACACCATCGCTCATCGCAAGCGACAGGGTGTCTAGTCTTAGGTTAATAGTTTTCTCAGTAGCAGTTACGTTATCACCGGAATATGTAACAGCCGAGAAAGTAAGTCTGCCTGTGCCTGTGTCAATGCTTGTAGAGTTGGAATAATCTACGTAGGAATTATCCCCCATCCCTTCCTCCGCGGTGTTGGAGGTTCGGTGTGAAACCGATTGGAAGTATCCAAGTTGTCCTACGTAATAAGTTTGGTAAGTTTGGTCTGCTCCTTGAGATCCGCTGACTCCGGAAACGTTTGGGCAGATGATTTGCCCTGTGAACGTAGCCCCCGACAAAGGGGCGTAAGCCGTAAGAGCCGAGGCCGTCAGGTAACTCTGCCCCTTGACGAAGGCCGTCGTGGCAATCGAGGTGTCATTGTCCGCGAGCGAAGGAGTGACCGACCGAGGGTCGCCCGTGAAGACCGGCGAGGCGAGCGGGGCGGCACCAGAGACGTCAGCCACGCCGAGCGTGATCGCGCCGGTTCTTCCTGCCACCGATGTGACAGGAGCAGAGGTAATGTATCCTTGACCCTTCACGAAGGCCGTGGTGGCGATGGATGTGTCGTTGTCGCCGAGGGCGGGGGTGACGGCGCGAGCGTCGCCTGTGAAGACAGGGGCATTAAGCGGTGCGTAAGAAGCAAGGTTGATGCTGATGCTCTTGCTAGACTGGTCATAGGAAAGAGGCGAGGATGCGGAAATGACGCCTGAGTCTCCTTGATCGCCCTTGTCTCCTTTTTCTCCAGGAACGCCTTGAATCCCCTGCTGTCCGGCTGGTCCGGCTGGTCCAACAATCAAAGGGATGCTGTTGACGGCGTCCTGAGCCGCCTGGGCGTTGGCGATCGCGGAGTTTTTCGCCTGAAGCGCCGTGTTCGCGTAAGCCTGAGCAGAGCCGGCGTAGCCATTCGCAAGTACAGCCGAAGAGGCCGCGACATCTGCTGACGTTTCAGCCGCCTGCGCGGCGTTGATCGCGTTTTGCGCGTTCTGAGACGAAAGAATTGAGTTGAGTTGGGCGATCTTCGAGTTGCCGGCGTTGTTTACGAGGCCGACCTGCTGATTACCTGCCGCCTGGATCGCCTGGAGGGGCGCATCAGTAAGGAGCGGCTCGACGTTTTCGGCGACAACCTGGAGATCCAGGGCGGAAATGCGGATCATCCCGTCGTCGGCCTGGATCTCGCCGAGCCTTTCTTGGGTTTGGTTGATGGCAACCAGGACCTCATTGAGCTCCTGGTCTACTTTTTGGCCAGGAAGGGGCGCCGAAGGGTTCGACGTCTGATAATCCGTGAAATTGTACTGCCGTTCGTATGGCTCCGGAGGCTGACTCATGCGAACTGTTGTGCAGAATAAAGTCATAAGTGCAAGAGAACGGGATGTAGGGAAAACTTTTTCGGACCGCAGATTTTTCCGAGCGGGGGGAGATACTAAAAATACAGCGCGGGCGAGGGGGACCCGGGGGGTCCGGGCCGGCCGATCGGAGCTCGACCGGCGGGCGCGATCTAATCGCGCGGGAAAGGCGCGATCTAACCGCGCGCGCGGAGTTAGCACGGCACCGCCTTGGGGAGGCAGTAACACGTCGACCGGATCAACGACTTACGCAACGATCGGGTGCCGATCCGGGTGCCTCGCCCTCTAACCGCGCGCGCGGAGTTAGCACGGGGAGCTCGATGCCGGCGCCGATCCTGGTCGGATCCGGCCCGCCGATCCCGGCCGGCTGGAGCGCGCGCGAGGTGGCAGGCGATCGGGGGGGGATGAGACGCTTTTGAGACCGGTAGATCGGCCGGATCCTGGTGCCGATCCGTCGACCGGTCGGCAGGTTGGCACGGACCCTGCTTGCACGGCGCCGATCCGACTTGGCACGCCCCCCTGCTTGCACCGGCCGTTTTTGACTTGGCACGGGCCCTGCTTACGGCGTCGCCCTGGTGCCGATCCTGGTGCCTGGAGATCGGCCGATCCGCGCAGGATCTACGCGAAGTTCTGCGATTTTTTTGCTATTGGATTTCACTGTCATTCAACGACTTACAGAACGGACTGAAAAATGTCGTTGAACATTTCGGATCCGTTGACCAGTGTGCCGACGTCGCTGATGCCTACGGGCTGATCCCACGGGATCGAGATCGCCGACTGGCACCCGGGAAGACGGGCCGTTTTTTGACAGTCTAGGGATCAAGGGAACAAGGGCGAAACGCACCGGCACGGGCCGGGCGTCGCACCGGTCAAGCCGGTGCCTGATGAGCCCAGTAGGTTCAACCAACCAAACCTCCCAACACCCCCCAAAAAAACATGAGCAAAAACTACAGCATGACCGCAGTGATCAAACTCGCATCCAACGAGGCCCAGAGCTGGCTCCTGACGCCGTTCACCCGCTACTCCGACACGGAGAAGGGGTACGACAAGGCGGTCCAGTTCCACCGGGATCTGATGGACTTCGAGCTCGGATCCGACGAGCACCCCGACGTCCAGCAGGCCCTCGTCGACCGCCGGTGGGAGTTCGCAGACTTCTGCGAAAAGCTCCACGGCTGGGATGTCCGATGCTAACAGATCGAAACGCCCCACGGGGCGTCGCCGGGTAAGGCCCGGCCTGATGAGATCAACCCAACAACCCAACCCAACCCAACACAACACAAGCATGAGCAAGAAACACAAGTACGTCGTCCGCCTCCCGGACGGCAACCAGGCGACCCGCACGTCGCCCCGGACCTACACCCACGCGATCGCCGTCAAGGACGCTCGAGGCTGGGGGATCCTGGGCTACGCCGGCAACCTGGACCTGGCCAACAAGGCCTTCAACCGGGCCGGCAAGATCATGGCCAAGCACCGCCTGATCCCCGCCGACTCGAGCGACTACAAACACCGCTGGACCGAGATCCGCATGATCGCGGTCGACGCGCACGCCGTGACCGAGCCCAAGCCGGCGAAAGCCGAGCCGGTGAAGCCGGAGATCCCCAAGCCGGTCATGCGCGACGAGCGGATCAGCTTCGGGATCAAGTGGTTCCTGACCGAAGAGGACGCCCAGGCTTACGCCAAGGCCCACTCCGGCGCGACCTACAACGGCGGATGGTTCCACGGCATGTCCTGCGGTCGCGACAAGTCCTGGGACATGGAAGTGAAGCTCTGCCACCACGAGCGCAACGAGATCGACCGGTCCATCCCGGTCGGCTCGAAGCTCTACGCGGTGACCGACTAAGCAGATCGAAACGCGACCGGAAGGCCGGCGCGTCGCCAGGTAAGGCCTGGCCTGATGAGATCAACAACCAACCCAACCCAAAACCACACCCAACACATGAAAGACTACGACGACCACACCCACCGCACCGGCGCCTCGCTGGTGCTCAAGCCCCGCGAAGCCGGCCTCGGCTTCGACTCCCTGGTCCGCAACCTGCGGATCCTGGAGGAAGCCTCGATCAAGCTCGGCGCCTGGCTGGACTACAACGAGACCATGATCAAGGACATGCGCGTCGACGCCTGCCTGGTGCTCGAGTACGAGCGCACCAAGCGCCCCGGCCTGCGACGCGACAAGAGCTACCGCTACTTCCGCGACGACGAGCACGCCGAGAAGGTCCTGGCCGGCAAGGTCCAGCAGATCGCCGGCTACGCGGATCACCTGGGCTTCGACGTGATCGTCGGCGCCACCTACCACGAGGAGCTCTAAGACCATGCGCCACCTCAAAGACGCCTTGACGGCGCTCGCGATCCTGGCCATCGCTTGGATCTTCGCCGTCTTCCTTCTCAGCCTCTAACCCCCAACACACATGAGCACCAACAAGCACAAGCACAAGCTGAGCGACCTCCGCAAGTTCGCCGGCACCCTCGGCCTCGAGATCGCCAAGTACAGCCCCGGCGACGGGCGCACGCGGTACAAGCTGGTCCGGATCGGCCAGCAGTACTTCGAGACGGACGGCTACTACCGGCCGACGACCCTGAGCGAGGCGCACGCGTTCCTGGCCGGCATGGCCTTCCGCAAGCACGTCACGGAAGGGGGCCAGGTATGATCCTCGCGATCACCCTGTCCAACCAGGCCGGCGAGATCGCCGAAGGTAAGGGGTCGCCTCTCGAGGCGGTCCTGATCCTCCGGGAGCTCGTCAAGGCCTGGGGCAAAGAGGACCTGCACCTGTCCTGGCCGATCGGAGCCGGCACCGGTGGCCTGACCATCCCGGCCGGCCAGTCCTTCGACGACGCGATCCTGAGCGCCAAGGCGGAACTTGAGGACCCGGACCTGGTCTTCGACGACCCGGCCGAGGAGGACATGGCCCGCGTGATCGTGCGCGCCCTGTACATGGCCGTTCTGATCGACGGGGCCGAAGTGGTCATCGACGAGGGCGACCACTCCGAAGACACCGGCGCCCGGTACGACCGGTACGACGAGCTCGAGGAGGGCGAAAGCTACAACTGACCATGGCCAGCAAGATCACCCGGTACGACCTGGTCGACCTGAATGAGGGGACCCAGGAGCCTGAGGCCTGGGACATGGCGCCGGCCAAGCGCGGAGTCTACGTCGAGTACGAAGACCACATGGCCGTCGTCCGCGAGCTCAAGCGCGAGATCGCGATCCTCAAGGGCCTCCCCACCGGCGAGGATCCGCCCGCCTCCCCTCATATGCCGGACGGCTACTGATCCCTGGACATTACGAACCCACCCTTCACCGGGGTGGGTTTTTTTGTGCCTAGTCGATCCAGTGTGGCGCCGGCCGGTGAGATCGCCGGTCCTCGTTGAGGTAGATCAGGACGCCGGGCTTGGCGCCGTAGCTCTTTTTGATCAGGAGCTGGGACACGACCGCGTCGTCGGCCAGCATGCCGGCGCGCATGAGGCAGTCCAGGATCAGCTTGGCCAGGTTGTCGGCGTCGGGCCTGGACGTGTGCGCTTCGCCCTCCTGGCGCCCTTTGCCGGCCGGGAAGGTGAAGTCTAGGCCCACGAACAATCCCCCCTTCAGCGGGGCGTCCTGGTGCCTTGGTTCGCGTGCCTTGGCCTCGACCGCGGAGATCCACCGCTTCGCGTTAGCGTCGGCGACGCTGATCACCCGGCCACGGACGAACCTGGGGCGGGGCTGAGGCCTGGGGATCCCGTCGACCTGGAGCATGATGGGTTGCACCCTGTGACGCTGTGACATGTGACACCTGGGGGCAAGAGATCCGGGGATGAGCTTGCGCTGTATGGTAACCCAAGCGGATCGGCACCCCTAGGGGCGTGCCCCGAGGACGCTAGGTACATACTATGTATGTCCTCGGCGTCCTCAAGCGCTTCGGATCGAGGTTAAGTCACTGTCCTTTCGTCACTTACGTTGAGGACGCGGACCCCCAAAAAACATGCGTCCTCGCGTCCTCGTTTTTCAGATCGCATTTAACTCGCTGTCATTACGTCACTTACGGAACCGGGCCCGCGTCCTCAAATGCGCGAGGACGCACGAGGACGCGACGAGGACGCGATCCGCGTCCTCAATCCAGGTCTGACAGATCCATGCCGTCGGTCTTGTCGACGATCGCGTCGAGCAGGCCAGGCACGTCGTCGACGTCGATCTCCTCTTCGGTCGACTCGGTGATCTCGTGGACCGAGATCTCGGTCTGGTCCCAGTCGATCTCCCAGTGGCCACACTCCTCGGTCCCGAACTCATGGTCGAAGCTGTCGTCCTCCCACTGGCCCTCGATCTCGAGCTCGACATGGTAGTACGCGCCGGCGTGCTCCAGGTTGAATGACTTGGTCAGGCTCACTTGATCGGCCTCCACTTGTTGCGCTCCAGGAGCGCGGTCCACATGGCCTTCATGCCGGCCTTCATCCGGTCGACGACGGCCTGCTCATGTGGCGTCAGCTTCTTCAGGCCGGGCTTCGCCCTGGCTTCGGTTGCCTTGCTCATGCGCGGTCCTGGTCTCGGATCCCGAACGTGTCGTTCCGGATCAGCTTGAACTGGTCGGTGGTCATGTGCCGGATCACGCCGTCCTCGTCGAGCACGATCGCGAAGACGTCGTTCGAGAAGGCGCCCCCGTCCCGGACGTAGATCAGCATGCCGTAGCCGAGGGGTGTCTCGACCGGCATGGGGTTGCGGAACTCGTGGATCATGGCCGGCCCTCCTTCAGCTTGATGGTCCGGTCATGGTACTGCCAGCCCTGGCCGGCGACGTACGCGCGGACAGTGGCGTTGGCCTCCTTGCCGTCGGACCTGATCACCAGGACGACGTCGCCCTCGTCGACGTCGAGATCAGGCCGGCCGGAGCCGGCCATGTCCTCGATCGCGTTGACGATCATGTTGTCAGCCCAGGCCTCGAAGCCGAGGCGATTGACCATGTGGGGGTCGGGGGTCACGGCTGCTTGCCCTCCTTGGCGGCGTTCCACGCATCGCTTTCGATATTTGGCTCATCGGAGTCCCACCTGTCGTGAAGAAAGATTAGTCGTTTCTGCATCGCATCCCCCGCCTTGCGGAGCCGCTCGACCTCGGCCTTGAGGCGGTCAATCTCAAGGTCGCCGTGTTTGCACAGTTTGTCGGTGTTCTGCGTCAGCCGCTCGACCTCGGCCTTTAGGCGGGCGTTCTCGGCGCGCAGGTCCTTCATCTCCAGGTCCCGGCACGTGATGATCAGGTTCTTCTCGCGCTCCAGGCGCTTGACGTCGTCGATCAGCACGAGCATGCGTGCGTAGTCGGTGATACCTTCGCTCATTTGAAAGGATCCTCTTTTACGAGGTGGGCCCAGTCGGAAAGCTCGTGGCACTGGCGGTCCTGGATCCAGCACTTGCGCGGAGATCCGCGCGCGATGTACCTGGCCATGCGTTCGCCGGCTTCGGTCAGGAGCCTGACCTGTCCCCTCAGCCTGGCGTTCTCGGCCTTGACGTCGTCGAGCTCTACGAGCTGAGCGCCGATGGTGTCTACGTCGGCGACGGCCCGGCGGATCACGGCGACGACCTCCTTGTGGAGGGCGCCGGCGAGGGCGTTGGCCCGGTCGCGTTCGCGACCGAGCTCCAGGCGAAGGCCGGTGACCTCGCCCATGTCTGGGTACTTATTTGTTGGTGGGGTGCTCATGGTTGGGAGAGTCTGGAGTCACGTCGATCACGGGCCGGCCGTCAATCTCTTGTGACTTCTCGTGCCCGCGCACGACAGTCTTCACAGTGGTCTTGACGGACTCAAAGGTGGCCTGGCCCTGGCGGATCAGCTCCTCGAGCTCATGGATCGACATCTGGGACAGGTCCTTCTTGGACTTCTGGAGCCCGAGCTGTAGGCCGGCCGCGACCGCGGAGAGACCATGGCCGGAGGCCTCGAGCACCCAGCGCGCGGCCTGGAACCTGGCCTGCGCCGGCGCGGACGGATCGTTGAGCATGTTGTACATGGTCTGCCAGGCGCGCGTCGCGCCGTCGGTCTTGATCTTCTGGTCGCGTAGCTGTTCGACGGCCAGGCGGATCTTCGGGCGCTCGAGGTTCTGCTGTGCCTGGACGCGGGCGCAATCCTGGGAATAGCCGGCGGTGATCGCGGCCTGGGTCCCGTTGCCCCCGTTCTCGACGTAGGCCTCGACGAACTTGGCCTGCATCTCGGTGAGGTTCATGGTCGGCACGATCCGGCCGGTGTCGGTGTCGTTGACAGTGACACCGCCCTTCCAGGCGGCGCCCTGACCCGAGTTAGGGGTGTTCATCTGATCTTGGAAAGGTAGGCGATGTTCTTCTGGGTATGCTTCGGCATCCGGTAGAGCTTGAACCCTAGCCGGCGGAAGCCGGTGAGCCCGCGGTTGAAGCAGGCCCAGGTCTCGGCCAGGGTGGCCGGCCGGCCTAGCTCGAGGGACACACCGCGCTGGCACATGGCTATCCAGGTGCGCGCGTACTCCTTCGCGATGATCGGATCCCTGGCCTTGCTGTAGGGGTGCACGTCCTGGCCGTGCTTCGCGCGGATCTTCGAGCACTCGATCCAGGCCACCTCCCAGAATTGGTAACGGCCGATCGCACGGCCGGCGTCGCCGACCGCGTTGTCCGGATCCTTGTGCCCGCCGGTCTCGACGTGGGCGACGGCGTCGACCCAGGTGTCGGGGACAGTGGGCGCGCCCTGTAGCAGGGCGACCATGAGCAGGGTGTTCATCGCTTGGATCCTTTCATGGCGCGCTTGAGCGCGCGGACCTGGCGCATGTAGATCCGGTGCTGTTCGCGCTTCATGACCGGCGCGACCAGGTCGTGGATCTCTTCGGCGTCGGAGATCCTGAGCATGACGAAGCTGTGCCCGGACCGCTTCGCGGTACCGAGGGCGGTACCGAGAGCGGAAAGGCCGGTGCGCTTGCGGTCGACGAGCGTGACGAACTCAGCCACGGCGGGTCTTGGGTTTGCGACCCTTGCCGGACCACTTGAACGAGACGCCGACCAGGGACGCGACAGTGCGGACGGATCCTTTGTTCAGCTTGTACTTCTTGCAGGCCTCGTCGATGGTCAGGCCTTCGGCGCTGGCCTTGCGGACAGTCTCCTTCATCTTCTCGCCGTACTGCCGGCCGTTGACATTGTCCTCGGCGTCGCACAGCTCGCCTTCGAGCACGTCGTACTTCTGTTCCAGGCTGTCGAGCCTGGCCCTGGTGTCGGCGTGATCGAGAAGCTCCTGGGCGAGCTGGCCGGTGGTCCGGTCCAGCTTCTCGCAGGTCTCGAGGTATTTGTCAGCGAGCTGTTCGGCGGCGCTGATCAGGTAGCGGGCGTGACCCCACGGGTTGAGCCACCAGAAGGTGGGCAGTTCGTACTTGTTGTTCTTCATGTTGGGAGGAAGGCCTTAGGTTTTGCCCTTACGCTTCGGTTTGGCAACCTTCTTTTTCGCTTTATTCTTATGGGACCTGCCGGTCCCTGAGATCGCGGTGAGATCCCCGTATTTGATGTAGAACGGGGCGTACTTGGAGATCAGCCTGGCGCACCTTTCGTATGCGCTCAGGTTGTCCCCCGTGTTTTCCGGGCGTAGTGGTTGGTTCATTTGCGGGCGATCTGTTTGGTGACCTCGTCGAACTGGAAGTGATCCCAGTCCTCGGGTTGGTAGGCGCCGGCGTTGAGCTCGGCACCGGCGGAGTCGGTCGCGATCGGGCCGTTCGGGATGTCCAGCCAGGTCTTGGACTTGGATCCCTTCGACGCCGCGACGACGACGACCTTGTTCATCAAGAGCTCCTCGACGATGCCGGCGAACTCATGAGCGCCGGTCTGCCTGAGCAGGGGCGGGAGCTCGGATCGCCGGCGGTACAGTCCGGACTTGGCGTTCTTGCCCTCGTTGCTGTACGGGTGGCCGGCACGTGCGGCCAGGGTGATCGCGGCCAGGAGCCAGGCGTGGCGCTCGGACAGGTTGACCATGGAGTACGCGTCGTTCGCGGTGACGTCGACGAGCAGGCCTGACTCGGATCTGAGCAGGGTCTTCTCGCCCTCGTACATCTCGGGGTTGTTGGCCTTGAGCACGCCGAGCTTCCAGAGGGCCCCGCGCTTGGGCTTCAGGCCCATGCCGGTCATGCGTCGGTCGTAGTCGGCGCAATGCCAGATGCCCAGGACCGCGCGGAACGCGGCCGGCAGGGCCGAGGATCCGCGGATCGCGGCCTTCATCCCGTCGATGCCCCGGATAGGTTCGTCGCCCTGCTTGCGGATGTGGTGCGTGAAGATCGTGGCCGAGCCGAGCTCGCCGGAGATCTGAGACGCGAACCGGATGAACTCATTGATGACTGTGGCGCTGTTCTCCTCCCCGTGCAGGACGGAGTTGAGGGTGTCGATGACGACGACGTCGGGCTTCACCTGGCGGAGCATGTCCATGAGCTCGACCCATTTCCTGGAGGCCTTTGCCTCGCCGGTCCGGGCGTCGTGCTCGACGACGGCGAAGGATCCGCCGGTGTTGATGGTGGGCAGGATGATCAGGTCATCGCCGGCGTCGCGACGTCGCTGGCCGTTGGGGTCCAGGTCGTTGAGTCGGATGTGGAGCTCGTCCTGGTCGTCCTCGGTCGTGATGATCACGGCCTTGCCCTTGCGGGTGATGGACTGGCCACACCATTCGTCGGCCGGCTGGGGGCTGGAGATCTTGAGGGCCAGGTCAAGGCACAGGAACGTCTTGCCGGCTCCGCCTTCGGCGACCAGGAGGTGGTGCTTGCCGGCCAGGATCAGCTTCTCGACCAGGAACTGTCGCTTCGGGCTGGCGCCCATGCTCCACCGGTGTGCGGCCCAGGCCAGGATCCCGCCGGTCTCGGGCTTCGCGATCGGTGCCTCGGGC